>VAPL010051516.1_pt1 | contig 21140 bp, 15 predicted proteins | sample 3395061 | NCBI WGS metagenome assembly VAPL01 (sample SAMN08290444, study PRJNA428436) | hydrothermal vent metagenome | isolation source: Deep-sea hydrothermal vent chimney 2 | place: Pacific Ocean: Juan De Fuca Ridge | depth 2182 m m | reverse complement strand
TAAAACACCTTGGGACACCCAAAATATTACCAAAAATACCTCTCATGGAATCAAATCGTACACTTTCCCCAAATGTTCACAAAAGTGTCGAAAACAGGAGGTATGTATCATCTCTATTTTTTTTGATAGTAAGGCTGTCTTTTTTGTCATCAAGGGTGATGAAAACAATGAGTTTATTATCCTCGTAAAGACTGTCTATCGCAAATGGATCAAAATAGGCTGTAAGCCGACGATTATTATTCTGCATTTCTACCAGTGTAACATTGCGTATTGGGTCTGCTTCTTCTTTTGATGAAATAGCAAACACACGAATGTATTGTTTAAAGAAAAAATCTGTACCGAAATTTTTGTTCCATTCTGTATACGCACGGATCAAATACAGTCCTTCAGTATATTCTTGATCCAACTCAAAAAAACTATTTCCAATTCCATTTTCTATTTTTATCAACTTCTTTTCTACTATTTTTTCATCCGGGCCTATCAGCTCCACATACAGCACACCGCTCAATGTAGTAGGGGTATGGTCGGTGGCATTTGCTACGATGGACTTGAGATCTGTAGTGTAAATGGTGGCATCCAATTGCAGGTAAATTTTTTCAGCCAAAGTAGCATCTGCATTTAGGGTTTGCGAGTGTAAAGGGTTTGATGTAAAAATGAAAAGAAGTATGGCCAGGATTATTTGGTAATTCATCTTGAAAGAAGGACAAAAAGAGATGTGCATATAAAAGTTTTTTATCAGCTGGATTACAGTATAATACGAGAAATATTTTTTTCTGCTAAACCACCTCAATCTTTTATTACTAAAAATGTATAATTCAAATTACGATATAAAAACAGCAAACAGGCAAATATTACAGAAAAAAGTGTCCCCCTTCTCTTGAATTAAGTTTGACTTCAGTATTTGCCATTAATACCAATGTAACTGGTATATAAAACCATATACTTGCGGGCCTCACTTTCGGCTGCCTTTCGCAAGCAGGCCTGCGAAAGGGATATAAAATGCAAATACCCAATACGTTGTGACGAATGATAGTTGACGATGAAATCTATATTATTTTGGCAAGCAGTTATAAAAAAAAGCCTCTCCTATTTATATAAGAAAGGCTTTTTATTATATTATTTATCAAATATTAACTATCCCCCTTGGGGCCATACTTAGATTTTCCCAAGTCTAACACAGCAGGAGTTGCAATAAATATAGATGAGTAGGTACCTACTATAATTCCTATAAATAGTGCGAATGAGAATCCTCTTAATACCTCACCACCAAATATTAACAATATCAACACCACAATTAAGGTTGTAAATGAAGTTATTAAAGTTCTGTTCATCGTATTATTGATGGACAGATTAAAGGTGTCAATGGCTTTTTCGTGAGGTCTGACTGCCAGATTTTCTCTGATCCTGTCAAATACAACCACAGTATCATTAATAGAATAACCAATGATAGTTAGCATAGCAGCAATAAATACCTGATCTACTTCAAATGTTTTGCCCAATAGTCTGGCAAAAGCAAAGGCAGAAATTACCACCAATACATCATGAATTAATGCGAAGATTGCACCCAAACTAAATTGCCATCTTTTAAATCTTATCAGGATATAAAGGAATATGGCAATGATGGCAAATAAGATAGATTCAATAGACGATGTTTTAATGTCGTCGGCAATAGTTGCACCAACCTTTGATGACCCTGATATAGTAAAATGAGTTTCATCTACCTTTGAATCATCCTGAATGTAGGTTAAGCCTGTTACTTCTGAGATTCCGGCAATCAATGCTTTCTCGACTGTGTCGTCTGCTTCTATCGATTCGTCATTTACCAAATAACTGGTTGTAATTTTCACTACATTATTTGACCCATATGTTTTTACCTCAGTACCTGCTTTTTCAAAATCATCAGAAAGAGCAACTTTCAATTCTGAAGTAACTACTGGACTGTTAAATGCAACTACATATGATCTACCGCCTGTAAAATCAACACCAAAATTTAATCCCCCTTGAATATATAATAGTATCATGCCTACCGAGATGAAGGTAAGTGAGCCGATATATGCCATTCTTCTTTTAGACAAAAAGTCAAAATTTAATCCTGCAAGGAGTGATTTTGAGAATGGTGTTGCAAATGATACTTTACTCTTATCACCCTTTCTGGTCATCCAGGTGATGATCACTCGTGTGATAAATACTGCAGAAAAGAAAGAACAAGCAATACCTATCATTAAGGTTGTTGCAAAACCTTTTACCGGTCCCTGGCCAAACATAAACAGAATAATTCCTGTAATAAAGGTGGTCACGTTGGCATCAATAATAGAACTATACGCTTTATTATATCCTGTAGAAATGGCACTTAAAAGAGATGATCCGTTCCTAAGCTCCTCTCTTATTCTTTCAAATATCAGTACGTTGGCATCAATTGACATACCAATGGTCAGCACAATTCCTGCAATACCGGGCAGCGTAAGTGCAGCATTTAATTGGGCTAAAATGCCAAGTATAAAGAATATATTAAACAGCAATGCTGCGTTGGCTACCAAACCACCCTTGGCATAATAGAAGATCATAAATACTACAACAATCAATAGACCTGCAATAATAGAAAAAGCACCTTGATTTTGGGCTTCTTTTCCAAGAGTTGGTCCGATTACAGCTTCTTCAACAATTCTGGTTCTGACTGGCAGTGCACCGGCTTTGAGTACGTTTGCTAAATCTTGCGCTTCTTCAAGTGTGAAATTTCCTGTAATAATGGATTGTCCATTGGGGATTTCAGAATTAACGGTTGGGGCAGATTGCACATAATCATCAAGCGCTATGGCAATTCTTTTACCTTTGCTCTCACCGGTAATTCTCTTCCACGCTCTGGATCCTGCACTATTCATAGACATTGATACGGCAGGTGCAGTTCGCTCATCATACGATTGTCTTGCATCTGTCACTACTTCCCCGGTTAGCAATGGCTTACCATTTCTACCTGTTTTTACTGCATACAAAGGAAGTACCTCTTCGCCATCGTCTAAAGTTGTAGCATGAACATCCCATAAAAATCTTACTGTGGAAGGTAAAAGACCTTTTAAATCTCCACTCTTCATACGACGCAAGATTCTGTTTATTTTGGTAGTGTCCTTTAAGTTTACCAACCCTTGAGGAAACCTGATCATGGTAAAGAATTCAGAAATTTGGGTATTTGCCAATGAATCAAGTGCTGAGGATTCTGCATCTTTTCCATCTTCCAAAGATGTCGCAGTTGAATCTCCCTCACTTGAATCGAGCAATGAAGACAGATCGTCTGATTGGGTAGTTTGCTCACTTCCGGTATCTTCACCAGCATTGCCATCGAGAGCAGAAACCCTCAATTGTTCTTCTTTTACCAGCTTAGAATTTATTGCAGATAGAGCACCTGATATCTCCTGATCATAAAAATCTAAGACTTCCCAAAATTCAAGTTTAGCTACACCTTGCAAGAGTTTTCTTACTCTTTCTCTATTTTCTACACCAGGTAATTCTATTTGAATTCTACCTGTACCGGGTAGCTGCTGAATATTGGGTTGAGATGTACCAAAGCGGTCAACTCTCGTTCTTAAGATGTTAAATGATCTATCAATGGCCTGCCTTACTTCTTCTTTGATTAGCGTGACTATATCATCATCAGTTGACTGAAAGCTAATATTTTTATCCTTGTTGGCTGCATTGGCAAAAATTGGTGCCAACCTTCCATCAGGTTGTATTTCTTGAAATGCATCTTGAAATAAATCAACAAAATCTGCCTGGCTACTTCTTTGTAGTTCACTGGCAAGCACCAATGCTTTTAGAAAATCCTCATCATTATTATTTCCACTCAATCCCTTAATGATATCCACTGGCGAAACTTCCAGTGTTACGTGCATGCCACCCTGGAGATCCAGCCCCAATCCCAGTTCTGTTTCTTTAATATCTTTATAAGAATATTCAACTCCCAAAAGATTATATACAGGTTCATTCCAAACAGAATCAAGAAAGGATTGTTTTTTTGCGAAATTGACATTTCCACTTTCATCGCTTGCAAAGGCAATCGCCTTTTTTTGCACCGTGCCTGATACAAAAGTGAAGGATAAATAGTACACACATAGCAAAGTAACGATGATTGTCAGAAAGACAATTATACCTTGATTTTTCATAATTATTATTTTGTTTTAAACGTAAAGATTATTTTTTAATTGGTATTTTTGGTTGGTATGATACTAAAAAAATGTATCGGCTAAGGTGCGTTTGCGGAAATGATTGACCTGAATAAGGTTTTATGATAGTTGGTAAAATTTAAAGCAAAATCAAATATTGAATGCGAATTTGCCAGTTTGATTACCGGGAGATCAAATTCAAAAATGAGGTCTGAATGAAAAACCAGATGAGATACTTGCAGGACTGATTTGAAAATATCAAAAGACAATTCAGTTGGGGCAGAAGAAGTATCACTATTTTCTTCAGACAGGTCGGCAATGATCTGTGCTTTACGCTCAAGAAAATTATTTGCATATTCCCCGCCGGTAGCAAGGGAAAAAACAAATATCGCCAATGTCAACAACACTACTTTTTGCACTATATCCATTTTTAAATTATGGGGGAGCAAAGTTATAAATTAATCATTGTAATTCAAGTACTTATAATTTTAATTGACTGTCAATATGATTTCTGATGTAAGCTGATAAAACGACCAATCCTTTTTTAAAATCAATGTTGTTTGGAATGATTAAATCCATTTCTGCTTTTAATGGCAAAATATACTTTTCGTAAATTGGCGTAACATGATGCTCATATCTATAAAGCACATCTTCGAGATCATATCCTCTTTCTTTAGCATCTCTATTTATCCTACGTTGGACTTTTATATGATCTTTAGCCTCAATAAAAACGGTGAGGTCAAATAGCGACCTTATTCTTTGCCAATAGAAAACTAAAATTCCTTCGACAATAATCACCGGCGCGGGTTTGATAATAATGGTTTTTGGGTTTGTGTTTGGGTTGTTAAAGGTGTATTCGGCAAGTCGTACTTCCTTACCATTGATTAATGATTTTATATCTTGATACAGATTTTCTTCATCTATCGATTCCGGCAAATCAAAGTTTTCGATACCATTTTTATCTATCGGTTGAAGTTCTTTTTTTATATAATAATTGTCCTGGGTAATCAGGCATACCTCTCTATCATTATAATTTTTGAGAAGCTCGTTTATAAAATGTGTTTTCCCGGATCCACTTCCTCCAGTGACGCCAATTATTAGTGGAGCGACCATGAATGATTTGATTTAAGTGTTTTTCAGATAATCAACTAATTTATCTACAGCTAAAGCCCGATGGCTGATTTTATTTTTCTCTTCCAAATCTACTTCTGCAAAGGTAAGATTCCAACCGTTGGGAATAAAAATTGGATCATAGCCAAACCCACTTTTTCCTGCCTTAACTTCGCTGATTTCTCCAGCGATCTCACCAGAAAATTGATGTATGCTTCCCTGGATAATCAGGGTGATTACAGTAATAAATTTTGCTTTGCGATTTTTATGCCCTTTCAGGTTTTCCAGAAGTAAATTAATATTGTCTTCGCTACTTCTTGCCTGGCCCGCATAACGTGCAGAATTGACACCCGGTTCATTGTATAAAGATTCGACCAAAAGCCCGGTGTCATCTGCAAAACAATTTACCTGGTACTTGTCATATATAAACTGCGCTTTTTGGAGCGAGTTGCCCTCGAGGGTATCATGGGTTTCCAACAAATCTTCTGAATGTCCTAAATCAGAAAGGCTTATGATATCATAAGCCTTTCCTAATTTATTCTTTATTTCGATGAGTTTGTTATTATTATTTGTTGCAAAACAAATTCTCATATTTCACTCTTTACAAATTTGATATTCTTTTAATATCCAAACCAAATACAAGAATTGAATTTGCCGGAATTGAATTTCCTTGTGCATTTTCTCCATATCCATAAATGGAAGGTATAAAAATTGTCGCAGAATCATTTTCATGAAGATTAGCAATTCCCATTTCAAAGCCAGGAATTACACTACCTGCTCCATAGGTAAAATCTAGTGTCTGGTTTGATTCATACGATGAGTCAAATATTGTTCCATTTAACAACTCGCCTTGATAATGTAAGGATATTGCTGCACCATTTTTTGGAGTTACATTATTGCCGGTGCGATGAATAGCATACCTTGTTCCAAATACAGAATCAACTTTTGCGGATATACTTTTATCAATAATATATTGATCAATCAATTCGTACTGTTGATTTAATTTAGTTATTTCAACAAATTTTATGTCATATACCAGAATACTATTTGGCGATACATTTTGATAAGTTTTATCCTGAAAACCCCTAGGAGACGGAACATAAATTGTTGCTGAATCACCGACCTTCATATTCAATATTCCAATTTGAAGTCCATTTGTAGCTGTTGCGTTCTCTGTATTTTCACCTCCCAATTCTATGTCTATTGGGTTTCCATCGAATGTGTTTACAAATTCCTCACCATCAAGTGTATATCCTTTGAAATGTGTTAATATATCTACTCCTGCAATGGTTCTATATCCATTTTCTGATTTATGAATTTCAATAAAAACTCCTGTTGAAGAATCCATTTTTGCGTTGATGCCATTTGCAGAAATATAGCTTTCGATTTCTTTAATATCGCTTGCTAAAAATTCAAAAGGATCATATCTTTCCACATCACTCTTTGTGCATCCTTGAAGAAATATACCAATGCCAAATAGCATTGTTATTAATCTTCCTCTCCTACTAACCTTTTGTAATCTCATAATTTATCTAATTTATTTTTTCAATTTCTATTAGTTCTACTTCGAACTTCAGCACACTGTTTGGCTTGATTGTCGCTCCTGCACCTCGAGATCCATATGCCAATGGTGATGGAATATATAGTGTTCCTTTTCCTCCAGGCTTCAGCAATGCAATGCCTTCGTCCCATCCAGGGATGACCTGTCCTCTACCTATTGAGAATGAAAAAGGATCGCTACGATCATAAGAAGAATCAAATTTTGTTCCGTCAAGAAGTGTTCCGGTATAATGAACCTTAACATTTTCTCCCGGTTCAGGGTGATTGCCCGAACCTTCGATTTCGATCACATAACGCAACCCCGATTCAGTTGATTGTGCAGTAATACTATTTTCTGACAAGAAACTTTCTATAATTTCTATATCCTTTTCTAACCTCATTTCGCCTTTCGCTAAAGCATCTGAATTCATTTGTTCTTGAGTCAAAATATTTGCAACACCTATATAAAACGTAAACGAACCTTCTGGATCTATTCCCGGAGGGATCGGTGCTTTAAAAGACTCAGCAAAGAGTGTTTTGGTTGGAATTTTAATTAAAATAGAATCATCTTCTTTGATCATTTTAAAAGCTTTGTACAATGGACCCATTGTTTCCCATTGCTGCATGTTGCAAGGAACATTTGCCGGCATTTCATCAGTGGTTTCAAAAATGATGGAATCTTTTTCATTCATGTATTTCATATTATAGACCACAATTTCACCTTCTTTGGGTACTTCACCGCTACCTTTATTAATATACTTATACTCAAAGCCATCTTCAGAAACTTGAAATTTTTCAGAATTACAGCTAAAGCTAAACCCTACAACCACTATGGCTATAATTGTATTTAATACTTTTACATTCATTTTAATTAGTTTTTTTATAACTTTTATTTAATTGATTTTCATATGTTTTTGCAATGGTTTCAAATCTTTCTACAGTTTCCAAAAGATTGAGATCTGATTTTCCACCGGCAGCATTAGGATGCCCTCCTCCGCTAAAATGATTTCTGGCAAAGTCATTGACAGAAAACTCTCCCTTAGATCTCAATGAAAGCCGTACCGCCTCCGGTCTTTCTATGATCACTGCAGAAAAGACAATACCTTTCAAAGAAAGAGCGTAATTTACCAGACCTTCCGTATCTCCTGTTTTGGAATTGAATTTCTTCAAATCATCTGCACTAATCCAGAAGTAGGCAATTCGAAGTTTCTTCAGAACCTTAAGTTTTTGACTGAGCGCATAACCGGTAAATTTGAGTCGGTCTAAGGAATTATTATCATAGATATACCTTCCTACACTGGCAATATCTGCCCCAAGTCCAATAAGATCAGCTGTTACCAAATGGACATTTTTGGTGGTATTTGGATGTTTGAATTGACCTGTATCTGTCATGATTCCTGCATACAAACACTCGGCAATATTTTTATCAATATATTGCCTGTCTCCAAATTTGATAATTAGCTCATACACCAGTTCAGCTGTAGCGGCAGCCTTGGCGCTCCACAACTCAAAATCAGCAAATTGCTCAGGTTCCAGATGATGGTCAATCAATACTTTTTTGGCCGTTGCTTTTTCAACCATCTCTCCCAATGTATTAATTCTGTAGAGGCAATTGAAATCAAGGCAAAAAATTATATCTGCATTTTCAACAAGCTTTGCAGATTTTTGCTCATTTCCTGCTTCGTAGTTCACCACCTCTTTGTGTCCATCCATCCAGTATAGAAATTCAGGATAGTCAGATGGAGAAATCACAGTTACCTCATGGCCTTTTTTGATAAGATAAGCCGCAAGACCAAGCGAAGAACCCAATGCATCGGCATCAGGTTTGTAATGCGTAGTAATGACAATTTTTTTCGGAGACTCTAATAAGTCCTTTAGTAATTCTAATTTTTGCATATAAAAAGCCCAGTAAAGGGCTGTCATAAACTCAGTTGCAAAACTGCGAATAAAAACTTTAATAAAAAATATTCATTGAATTTGAAATATTACACAGCATATATCAAGTCAATTGGTATTGATTTAACACGAATATATATTCATACAATTTATAAATGACTGATATTGCTACATTTCCTTAAATAGCAAAGCAGGAAGTTCTTGAGAAAGAAACAAGATCATTTTGTAAATGCTTGTTCATTTGCGATTTCTTTTTGGTACTCTTTCATCAATTTTCCCCAATTGTTATTCTCCAGACCTGCTAATATTTTATCGTCACGGTTGTAAACATCCTCAATAAAGAATACATTTCCATCTGCCAAAAAGCCACAGGTCCAATACAGCAACAATACATCAATTGGTTTTTTGAGATGCACAATTTTTTCCTTTTTTGCATCAAGCACTTCTTGGATTTTTTCCATATTCCATTTCTTATCATTGAGCAACACCTCAGCAAGGCTGAGTGGGTTTTGTACACGAATGCAACCATGGCTAAATGCTCGCTCTTGTTTTATAAAGAGATACTTCGATGGCGTGTCGTGGAGATAAACAGAATATTTGTTTGGAAAAATAAATTTTACTTGACCAAGTGCATTTCCGGGTCCCGGTTCTTGACGTAGCGTATATGGAAAATGCTTTGAGGTCACTTTAGTCCAGTCAACACTACTTTGCGGAATGGCCTTGCCTCCCTTAAGCAAGCTTATATTTCGGTCAGCCAGATACCTTGGGTTTTTCTTAATCTTTGGCAATAATTCTCTAGTCGCAATAGAGTAGGGTACTGTCCATGTTGGATTAAAAACTAAATATTTCATCTTCGATTTGAAAATGGGTGTTTGATGTTGGTATGTTCCTACCATCACTTTAGTGCCATGGACAAGAGCACTATCGCGCACATATTGCAACTTGAAATTGGCGATATTTACTATAATTAATTCTTCATTAATATCATTCAAAACCCAGCGGGAACGCTCCATATTTATTTTTAATTTATCTATTTTTTCATCAATAGGAATGTTCAAGGCCGTTATGGTGTTTTTACCAATCACGCCGTCGGAATTTAGTCCATGGCGCGACTGAAATAATTTTATAGCAGCAACCAAATCATCATCATACAGGGAATCCATAAAACCTTCTTCAAACTTCAGGTCACCTGTTACAAATAACCTTTTCCTTATTTCGACTAAATTGTTATTAAACTCTCCGGGCTTCACAACACCACTCATGCTCACAGATCCCCACCCTCCATTGGCCTTTAGTGATTGATACCTGGTCAGCTGGTCAATCAACTGATTGTATATCTTGCTATCAGGTCTTAGATTAAGGACAACATCTTTAATCTTATTTTCTTCCAACGCATCAACAAAAAGTTTTGTCGGATTGATGGGAATATTTTTACTCGAAAAATTCCAGTTAATATCCAATGAATGCGGGTCGATTTTGCCTTTGATCAGGTGGTAGGAATATAACAATAAGCCATCCGTGAGCAGGATGTCAAACTCAGCTATTTTTTTATAATCGATATGGGTATTTTTCAATAAACTATCTCTTAGTTTGTTTATCTCATTAAGATGATAGTCTTCAGGATTCAGTCCGTCAGTCCAGGAATTACTGATGCAATGGATGGCGTCAGCACGATTTTTTTTATTGTGCCAATTAAGGGTATTTTCACTGTTTTTGTACATTTCCGGCAGTACCCTTTTAGAAAAAATATATTCATTGTTAATCTTAAATAGTTCATCGTTCTCAATAGAATCAATATATGTCTTTATATAATGTCGAATGCTGTCTGTAGAAATATCTGCGAAAATGTTTTTTGGTTCTTTGGCAGTTTTCGTTTCTAAGATTTGTTCCGGCAATTCGCCATCAGATTTATTATATGAATAAGAGACACTTTTCGGGGTGAAGTTTGATAAAAAACCGATAACAATAAGGGCAAAAATAACCTTGGAAATGTTCATATGATTCCTAAATAAATGTCTTAATGCATTTGGTGTCTATCAGCCAATTTAATTATATACCTAAATTACAAATATTTTGAACTATTGAGATATTCTCTCTGATTGGAATAAATAAAGATGAGTGATTTGTCTTTAATAAGATCGATGATCTGAGAATAATTTTCTGCCGGAAGGGAAGGGCACCCGTAGCTTCTGCCAAGTCTACCGAGTTTTTTTATGATACCACTATTTACATAATCAGCAGCGTGTATCACGATATGTCTCTTTCTGGCATTGTCATTTATACCTTTCTCTAACCCATCCAATTTTAATGAAAGGCCGTGTTTCCCGGAATACGTTTCCCCAGTAACATAAAATCCCAGGCTACTTTTATATGAGTTGGATAGGTTTGAAAATGAGGATGGAACATCCCATCCGGAGTTTTTACCATGAGCTACAAGTGATTCATAAATTATTTTTTGCTTAGAGATGTCAATTATAAAAAACCGTTCTTTTTTAGAAGATTTGCTAAAATCAATTATTGTAATGATATTCTCTTTGTCTATCTGATTTTCTGAAATCAATTTTTGATATCCGCTGAATGCATGGGCAAAGGCGTTATAAGAAAGCTCTTTAGAGTTGAGACTGCTATAAATTTGTTGAGCAACATTGTTATTATTTGATGTTAATGTGTCACCCTGTAAATGAGCAAAACTGTAGCCAGACAGGGAAAAAAATAATATCGTAAAAACAAAAGCCTTGTTGAATATCTTCATTCCAATAACAAAATATGGTTAATTCAAGGCAGGATGACTGGTAATGAATCACAAAGGTAACTAAAATAGTTTTAACCCAAATTATTTATGCTAGAACAAGCGCTTAATAAACTTGGGAATAAGGCGAAACGGAAATAATATTCTTTGCCATAATGTCAGCGTTGGTATTTGCATTTTCAGATGAATTTTAATAATTGTAAACTCTGCAGGGCGAACCATTGCCATTCCTATTTCTATAAATAGATCACCATTTCGAATATCATTGTCAGTCATAGTTGTACCAAGGCCAACATTTACAAAATAAGTATCTTCTTGAGTTTGTCCTGTAAATGCACCAGCCCGGAAAAACGATATTAGAAAATTTTCTACCATATTCTTGATCTTGATCCAAGTATTTGAATCATTGGGCCCATGCGCAAATTGCTGTAATGCATTTTTTATTGACTCTTCTACCATAAGACTAAACCGCACTACCGAAAGATATCTCCACTCATTGTCATTGCCGGCAAGTGTTCTTGCTCCCCAGATTAATGTCCCTTTCCCAGGCAATTCCCTGATTGCATTTACAGATTTTCCAGAGCTTGGATCAGAGTTTAACTGCTCCTGAAATGAATTGGTGATTGGTATTGCTGGTGATGTCACATATGATAAACTCAAATTTGCAGGTGCCTTCCATACGCCACGGTCAAGGTCATTTCTCACGATTGCACCAGCAACAGCCCCGCTGGGAGGAATTGTTACAGATTGGTCCTGAATAAAGGATTTTAAGGCATTGTATGTTTGAGCATCTTGTTCCTTGATCAAATTTTCTGAAAGATTTAATCCCTCATAAGCTCCCGCTGATAATTGAATTGCACCTTGATTTATGATCTTGATTTTGTGCGCTGAAATCTTGATGTTGTCATCACTTGTTACAAAAGGGATTGTTGTTTTTAGGTAAGGAAAATATGCAGCACCATATTTCAAATATTTCGCATCCGAAATAATTTTACTCCTAAATCGGTTGTTGACATGGGTATTTTTTTCTGTTTCTCCAATGTAGGCATCTTTTACATCGGTTATCAGTACTCTCTTTCCGATTTTTTTACAATTAAAAAGTGCGGCATCAATTATGTCGCCATAATTTTCATCAGAAAATTTACAAATATCGGGAAAGACTATCAATGATGGTTTACGGTAGTTTTCTAAAATTTTAATAGCAGAGACAAAATCATCTTTATCAATTATTCCTGGCCAAGTTCCTAACGATAAAATGTAACATTCACCTCCTCCGTTGGAAAAAAACAATCGCATGGAATAATACAAAAACGAAGTCGGAATTTCTGATTGGTTGCCAGCCAATGAAACAACAGTGTCTATGATTTTTCCGGTTTGCTCATCTTTCTCCTGCTGCAGATTTACATGAAAAAAATGTGAGGGTGCAGTTCCAAAAAACAGAGTATAGTCTGTTACAGAATCAATTTTTGTCGGCTTCAATTTTATGTCACTGCCTTGGTTATCAGTATGCTTTTCAGTGTAGCCGATAAAGACTGGAATAGAGGGGTTGATTGATTCTACAGATGATGTGATTTGATTTTGTACAAATACTCCTGGTGTATCATGATTTGACATAATGATATAGTTTTATCCAAGACCAATATAATCAAAATCCAATCTGGATGGAAGATCATTTTATGTTTTTGCCAGTGTATTTCTAAAATTTTAAGGGTAAGAATATTTTTAGCTATGCAAACGCCAGTCTATTTTAAATAGCTTTTAAAACTCCAGAACTAAGCTGATGTTAATTTTTTACAATATTTCTATTTTCCTGACACTTCGAATAGAGAATAGACTGAGTAGGGAATTCCGGAATCACTGATCCCTTCTATTTGGATTATATAGTTATTCTGATCATCGGAAGTGTAAAATTCTATTGTATTATGCTCACTGGAGGAAACTCTTATTTCAGGATTCCAGTAGAGTGTATTCCTGAAATCCGGGGTTGTTACCTTTCGTGTGTATGATGAAGGATACTGGGGAAAATAATACTTTTTAGTTGGTTGAACGCCATCATAATCCAATACTATGGAATTTTCATGAAGTTGATAGCCTGCAAGTTCTCCATCATATGTGCTATAATTCACTATGCCTTTGCAATCTAAATCCCCTTTGAAAAAGCGCCTGTTTACGGTTTCTATTTTCTGGATTTTCAATGGATTTAAAGCTATTATTTCATTTGCATCAAATATCGGAACGCCGTCTAACAACATCAACGGATTATCATCATATATCTCCCGTCTTTCCAGATCCAGTGTCATAAAATGAAATCCTTTCTTGTTTTTTCTGACATTTACACCTGTCACATATTCTCTCATTACCTCTTCCATCACAATAAATCTTGTGTAGTCATCAAGGTGATATTGATAGTCAGGTTCATTATAAAAAGAAGAGGAATCAACAACAGATAGCAACGGTAATTTGGGTTGAAACTTCCAGTTTGCATTTTCAATCTGCATGTTTTGACTCAAATGTTTTATCCAGTCTTTCAGGCTTTCATCAAGATCAAATACCGGTAAATTACAGTCGATATATTCTTCAAAATAAGCGTTGTCAATTTGAATATCATAGATTGTACCTTTTGTATAGTCGTTTTGCACCACCATCTCTTTGTCTCCATAAATATCCATTACCTCAAAAACTATACGACCATCTCTCTTTGATTTTGAGGCATAAATTCGTCCATTTTTCCCAGGAAATGATAGATATGTGATCACTGACCGGGCCGGTTCATTCAAAGATTTATTCCATACTTTCCCTGTAATTAATTGCCCTTGGTACTCGGGGACATATTTTATCTGGTCTATTGATTTTTTTTCATACCAGGTAAAATTTTGATTCCCATAAGCAATTAGCAAATTATCAATTGCGAGGGCAGTTTCCGGACCCTCAAAATAAGATTCCGAATTTAATACGTGATTCTTAAGTGACGTTTTCAATAGCAACCGAGCAGGAAGCTTGTACATATTATTTTTGAATCTATTCTGATAGATAGACACTGAAATTGATAAATTTATTGAATCCAAAGGTAAATTTCCTCCTAGTGCTGAGATATCAATGGTGACTTTTTCCCTGACACCAAACTTATTTTTATCCAGGCTAATTGACAATCCATCAACTATGTTATTTTTAAATATGCTACGTACTGCCAATTGTTCTCCCTTGGAATTGAATAAAGATATGGTAGATACTCCAGCATCAAGCAAAGTCTTTTCAATATCAAAAGACATTCTTCCCTTGGAGAGGGATATATTATTGTGTTCAACAACCCTTCCATTTCCATGAATGATATAAAAAAGTATATCAGCATCATTTGCAATTGATTGATCATTGCAAAAAACATGCACTTCAAATTTATTTTTCAGTTCACCTATCTTGAGTAATAATCCTTTTTCCCTGGCAGCTGGGAGGTCGTGCCTGGTGATAGAGCTATCTTTAAGGGTCAATTCTACATGATACATTTCTGAAGTGTCAGGAACAAATTCAAAACTGCCCATTCCATTTTTTATCGGATCAAATTTTGTTATCAATATCGTGTCATTTGCATAAAGTTTTCCAGTAAAATTCACTGGATAATTGTTAGAACTAAAGGCCTCAAAAACAACTTTGGCTTTTTCTCCATTGATGAGTACGCCACCTTCGGGAAAGAAACTCAATGAGATATCATTTTTCTCTGGTATTGGGACTAACCCTGCTTTTCTGAAGGGATTGATGATTGTAATCATAGAATGGTGAAATGTCTCAGCACCATAATTTTGCATCCATCTTGTATAAGCTCTTAAAATAAAGTTTCCGGAATTCAGATTAGCTGGAATTAAAACATCTCCATAACCAATGCCATCCTTCAAAGAAATTTTTACTTGGAGTTTAGGAATATTTTCAGCATCCAATATTTCCAAATAAGCCACTTTGCTCAATTCGGAAGGATTTAATTTTGATTGCTCAAGACAATAAATTTTGAATTTGATGTGCTCTCCAGCAAGATATAATTTTTTATCTGCATGGACATAAACGAGTTCCTTGTAGTTTTCGGAGTAATAGGATTCAAACTGCTCAATCTTTTTGGCTTTTGGGTCAACGGCCATTACTAAAAAAGTATTAAAGATTGACCCAAATAGTAAAGTCGCAAAAAAGTGTTTTATTTTCATGGATTTTGAGTGCTTTTTATTGCCAGAAATCAGGTTCCTTATTAGTTCCGTATAATGTGCAATCGGCACAATATCTACCATCAGCAAATAGATATGTAGTTGGTGGAGGGAATACTACTTCTTCTACCAGCCACCAATCGTCACCTAACATCGCTCCTACACTGCCACGTGAAACAATAGAGTCTGCACAATTAAATCTATTGCGAAATCTCGTCAATGGCAAATCACTTCTCTTTATAAAAATTCGTTCTTCGCTCACGGATGCAACATCAAAATAACCCAATACCAGTTCTCCATCATCAACTATATTATAAATATTGCCTTTTATAATTGTCGGCTGAGGATCAAAAAGTGTTCCAAGACTTTCAGTAGCTTTTTGCAACTCCCTCCAATAATTATAGGATTCTTCGCTCAATGCATATTGCTTAACATTTATGCTGTATTTCGATTTTAACCTATCAGAATTGGTATCAACATATAATAAAGGATAATCCGCTACAATATCTTCTGCTAAATTATTAGAATTGAATAGTTCGATGGTGGTAGAATTGTCAGAAGACCAGCAGAGGTAAATTTGTTCTTCAAGACGTTTTATTTCTCCTTCATCCCAATAAACAAGGGTATTATATGCGGTTCTAAATTGCCAGGTTGCCTTCCAATCCCAGCGATAAAATTGAGTGGCATTTGCAGGGTCATGCGTATTGACATAAATCTGGACACCTTCAAGTCCCGCAGCGGGTTTGGGTTCAAACCTAAATGTAACACTATCGATCTCCGGCGTTTCGCGCATGGTTACAGGAGAGGATTCGTACATGTTTCCGTTACCGGTTTGGATATGAATTTGGTAAGATTTTCCAATTTGAGTATCGATTGCTCCAGGGTAAAAATAAACTCCTTTATTGCTTGATTCCTGAAGAAGGTATTGCTCTCCACTCTCATTTGAAATACTCACATTTGCACCGCTCTCAGGAATTATGGCAGTGGTATCAATGGGTGTGGACCTTGATAGCTTTACTTCAAATTGTTCATCGCTATCGGATAAAAATGCCTCTACGACCAACAGATTTTGAAAACCTTGCGAAGGAGGATCAAATTCCCTAATACAATTGCTAAATAGCAGGAGTATATAAAATAGACTTAATATATTGATAAAAAATTTCATTAGAATCTAAAATTATATGTGATAGTCGGAATTGCCTCAGCAAAAATAGAAAGTTGATATCCTTTTACATCTCCATCTTGCGAGACAAAATAAATGGAATAAGCATTATCTCTTCCTGTAACATTGTAAATGGCAAACGTCCATGAGCTATGATTTAATTTTTTTATCTTATGATTCCCTTCAAGATTGATTGATAGATCAAACCTGAAATAATTTGGAATCCTAAATTGATTTCTATCAGAATAGGTTAACCTTTCTGTTCCTCCATAATTATACTTAGCAACGGGGTAGGTAATGGGCCTTCCGGTACTGTATGTTAAATTTCCCGATACACTAAATCTCCTGGAAAATTTCCAATTTGAAAGCAAATTGAAAGCATGAGGTTTGTCATAGCTGGCTGGGAAAAACTCCCCATCATTCACTTTTTCTTCGGCATATTGCCCATCTACTTTGATCAGTGCTCTGGAGTAGGTATAGCTTAGCCACCCATTTAGTTTGCCAGTTTTTTTCTTCAACAAAAATTCAATTCCGTACGACCTGCCAAACCCACTTATTATATCTGTTTCCAGTTGGTCATTTAATACCAGTTGAGCTCCACTTTTAAAATCCAGTAAATCCTCAATAACTTTATAATATCCTTCAACCGAACCTTCAACAGTGTTGTTTTTGAAATTTTTATACAACCCCAGCGATACCTGATCCCCAACCTGCGGTCTGACGTATTTATCGCTTAGTTTCCAGGTATCTGTAGGTGCAATAGATGTGGTGTTTGACAGCATATGAATGTATTGTCTCATTCTATTGTAGCTTAACTTCAGGGAACTTTGATCTGATAATGAGTACCTGGCAGAAAACCTCAATTCCGGGCCATTGTATGTTTGAATACTTTCTCCCTCCCCATAGCTTGTCTCACCGGTTTTAGTTCCTTCATTTCTTGGTCCATTTTCGGCATACTCGTTTACTGTTTTTGGCCCCAAATAATTATACAGTGAATACCTTAAACCTACATATACTGATAGTTTTCGACTTATATCATATTTATCTCCCAGGTAAATCGCCGTTTCCAAGCCTTGTTCATCCTCTAAAATTTTGGGAACTATTAGCGAGCTTTCTCCAACCGGTTGTTGTGTGCCCGGTTTCAGTCCATAATAAATGGAGCTAATGCCAAAATCTATTTTATGCTTGGAGTTTGGGAAATAATTAAAGTCAATTTTTCCATTGAAATTCTTTATAGAATAATCCACATTGAATGCATTTACTTCATTATTAATGCTCGAAACTTCATAGTTATAGCCACTATATACTCCAGAAAAAACGCCATAAAATTTATTGTTAAATATATGCTTCCATTGAAGCGAAGCACTCTGATTTGAGTAGGAATATATCGTATCGGAATTGAAACTAAATTTATCGTTGCTAAAGTATCCTGAAGCATAAATGGAGTTTTTATCATTTACATCATAAGATAGCTTGCCATAAAAATCATAAAAAGAGGCGCTGCTGTTTTTTAGGGAAGCACTTGGTAATTGCTTCAATATCCAGTCGGAATAGGTACTTCTGGCACCAACAATAAATGACGCTTTATCTTTAGCTATCGGACCTTCAAGCGTCAATCTTGCTGTTACAGGGCTGATGCCTCCGCTCCCAACAAATTTCTTATAGTTACCTTCCTTGGACTTCACCTGGAAAACAGAAGATATTCTTCCTCCGTATTGAGCAGGGATACCCCCTTTATGAATTTCAACACTTTTTATAACGTCCGGATTAAATGAACTGAAAAAACCAAAAAGATGGGTAGGGTTATAAATAATAGCGTCATTGATCAGCATCAGATTTTGGTCTGCCGTACCACCCCGCACATTAATCCCGTTAGCACCTTCACCAACTGATTGTATACCTGGTAATGTAAGTGCTATTTTGAGCACATCAACCTCGCCAAGAATCGGTGGCACCTTTTTCATGGATTGGGCGTCGAGCTTATCAAACCCGGTCTGCATTCCGGCTATATTTATATCCTTTTCAGATTCAATGATTACCTCTTTCAATGGAATTATTTCTTCATCCAATTCAATATCCAGCTTACCTGCACTGTATAAAATGATTTGTCTTTTTGTATCTTGATAACCAATATATTTGAGTAGTAACTCGTGTTTTCCTGTAGGAATTGTAAGAGAATAATATCCAAACTGATCAGTAGAAACACCAATGCGCGGATTTTCTATATAAATCAAAGCTCCAATCAACGGATCTCCATTTTTAGCATCCCTAATGTACCCAGCCAGATTGGTATTTTTCCCTTCAGTAACCCCAGACTTGATTCCTATTTCAAAAATGGAGTTTTCAATTGTACTCAACAGCTTAGCCTTCTTTTCTTCATTGTCAAAAAAATTGATGATTTCTTCATCTTCGGAAATAATATCATCATCTGATCTGTCGAAGAAATTTATTGGTAATTCTGTGCGAATCTCATAACCCTGTGTGAGAATGAGCTGATTATTTTCGTTTAGGTAAAAATGGATTTGCGTTCCTCGAAACACCCTTGTTAAGACCTTTGTTAAGGATTCATTATTAAAGATACCTGTCACGAAAAAACTATCAACCACTTGCGGGTGATACATAAACTCCACTGGTATTTGTCTTTCGATATCTTTCACGAATAGCTCAAATGGTGTGCTTTCGTATTTCCCTGAAATTTCATAGTCTTTTTCCTGAGCATTTGATTCAAATGAAAACAGGAATAATACCAAAATAACCAGGGCCAGAATTTTTTCCATATACAAATCAATTAAAAAAGTGAATCGTAGTATTTTACAATTTCAACCAATTGACTATCCGCGTCATGCTTAAAACGATAATTATTCTTTCTTATGAAGCTTTTTATCTCCTTCTTTTGGTCGGAAAATACCTTTATTATTGAGCTCTTTTTTTTCACCTGATGAAGTAAACTATCTTTTTTTATATAGTATCTATCCCTCTCCAAAAATTCTTCACCAATTGTGCCAATATCATTAATCCTTGCAATTATTTTCTTTCTTTTTACCAATACTTCCATGTCCCCTCTTTTGTATATCTGATTGTAAAAACCTGTTTTAATGTTTGATATTGTATCTTTTTCTAGCCAGATAAACGAATAACCCACGAGTTCAAAAGAGCCTACTTTAGGGCTATAAAGTTGAATAGGTGCCAAAAAACCATCAGAATTGAAATGCTCAATTAATAGCAGATCCCTGTAAATGTCATACTTAAGAAAAATACTATCATAAGCATGGGCATTATAAACTAAGGAACCCTGCTCCCAATAATCATTTCTGAAATATTGATGTCCTTTTATGCCTATATGAGGATCGTAATAACTGCTTCCGGTATTAACCATGGAATTGCTGCCAATTTCTTTGTCATAAATGGAAATCGCTTTAGCCTTGGCTTTCAGAATTCTTTCTTCGCATAGGTTCTCAATTTGTTGGGCGTATAAAGTTGATGTTAGGAAAAAAGATAAAATTATGGATAGGACATATTTTATATCTGTGGGTTTGTTGATACTTCCATTTTGTTGTTTCATTTATAATAGAATATTCTAATTATTCATCGTCTCGCAGTTCCATTCTGTTAGAGCATTAAACTTAAAATATAAAATTATTAAATGCTCAAGTTAATATTTGATAACATAAAAATGAAAAATAAATTTTAAATATAGACCCATCAAATAGAATTTTTCGACCAATGTCTCAATTCCAAATTCACTCGGTACGATTTTGCCATGGCACTTCTCCGGCCTTTTGCAATTGTTTCAAAAGGATCTTCCTTCAAATTATAGAGGTCCCAGTAACATACAGCGTTTCATGAAATTATTAATTAAACAGCTGAATGCCAGCCCATTGACATCAAACCTAATTCCCAGCAATTGACTAGCAATCAGATAGATACAAAAAAAACCAACCATTGAACATAAAGAGGGTTAATCTATTCATTTCGTATTTGCAATGGTTTAGGAAAATTAAGCATTTATTGAAAATGCCACCAATAAATCTAATTTCTATTCAGGGTACTTTAGACCGCATGAACTTTTTTAATGATTTATTTTTTAGGGCTGTTCTCTTTTTTTCGTCAAATAGAATATTCATAAAGTACAATCCTAAAATAACTGATAGTACACCAAACAAGGCTCCAAAATAGACATCTATCACAAAATGTTGCAGCAAATAAACTCGTGATAAGCCTACTAAAAAAGCCAGTAAAAACAATATTGTTGAAACTAAAGTTCCTCGATTATTAATCACGATAAATAAGATTGCAAACAATGCAAATCCTGTTGTGGTATGTCCCGAAGGAAAAGTATTTGAGCT
>VAPL010171106.1_pt1 | contig 21149 bp, 21 predicted proteins | sample 3395061 | NCBI WGS metagenome assembly VAPL01 (sample SAMN08290444, study PRJNA428436) | hydrothermal vent metagenome | isolation source: Deep-sea hydrothermal vent chimney 2 | place: Pacific Ocean: Juan De Fuca Ridge | depth 2182 m m | reverse complement strand
TACGGATAAAATTGGGCTTAGATTTTCGCGCACACACCACCGGATAGACATTTTACGGGTCAAGTATCTGAACAATATTGTCGAGCAGGACCACCGATCTATAAAGAAAGTCACCCGCCCAGTGTTAGGCTTCAAGGCCTTCTATTCAGCCGCTGCAACCCTACTGGCTCATTACAACGCCGCCGCGCACACGTAGACGAAACGGTGTGCTGGCCAAGCACTTGGAACACAATGCCAATGATGACTGGGAGGCCGTTCGCTCAAAGGTATCGGGCGCTTATCCTGTATCTCTGTTCACAGAATTTACAGATGACGACCTTGAAGAGCTTCTAGACTTAATGAAAAAGGACACTGACCCAGAGTAACAACCCGGCGAATTAGACCGCCGTCGAAGTCGTGATTTACATTTATGCGGAAGGCGCAAGGCTAAATCGTTTAAGATACCGATAGTCACCCATAAGGCACCCAGCTGAATTAAATGTGTTCAACTACCACATCGATTTTCACTTAATCATATGTTTTTATTAAATTTAAATGGTTCCCGGGGGCGGATTTGGACCACCGACACGAAGATTTTCAATCCACTGCTAAATTGGGTTCTTAATAGCAAGTTAATTGCACCCAATTGGAACCCCGGTAACAAAATGGTCCGCCGCTAAGTTGCCAGTATTTGATCAACCACATAATAAATATAAGGGAAATTGGTAGCGGAGGAGGGACTTGAACCCCCGACACGCGGATTATGATTCCGCTGCTCTAACCACCTGAGCTACTCCGCCTGAAGCGAATGGTTTGGTAGGCGAGCGTGTCAATATGGTCAAGAGAAAATTTTGTCATTTGAAATAGTCGCCGGGACTCATAACACTGCAATAGTAGTCAACACAGTGAATAGGATCGCCAAACTAGTTTACAACAACAAGTTGTATATTTCCTTCAGTAGAAATAAGCGCTGCGGTCAGTTGACCGGATTTCCACGCCCCGGTGTCTACGCCGATCCGACCATTCCCAACCGACGCGACATCTCGGGCCCAATGGCCATGGGCGACCCAAACCCCGTCTTTTCGGTTATCTCGCAGAAACCGGTTGTGGCCCCAAAGAAAGTTCGATTCTTTTTGCCCAGATATTGGCCTGGATGGATCTGGGCCCGCGTGGGTAACCAAAAGGTTACCGCTTTTCCAGGACAGTGGAAGGTTTCGTAACCAATCTTTGGTGCCATTTGCCAGTTCCTGACCAAGCATCCTGCTGGCTTGGACAATGGCATCAGAATCTGAGCCTAACTCGAATTTTATTCCAAAACTTTCCAAAGTATTGATCCCACCGTTGCGCAGCCAGCGACCACCAAGTTCAATTGGGCTATCTAAAAACTCTAAAAGCATCACTTCGTGATTGCCGCATAAGCAAACGGCCTGATCCAAATTACGCAGCTCTTCAAGCACACTATAACTATCAGGCCCGCGATCAATATAGTCACCAACAAAAACCTGCCTGACGCCGGGCGCCTGCCCGGACAGTTTGACAAGCATACGACGCAACAGATCGACCCGCCCATGGATGTCACCAATTACCGCAACCGGGGTTTCTGGGCAGGGCAAAGTGCCAAAACTATTTTGTATGCCCAAGTTTAAACTGGTTTCTACTGTCCGCGATAGCTTTGGTAGCCATCTGCGCCAACCAGTCATCTCACGTCCAATTTATAGTATGTACGATACCACTCGACGAATTTTTTTATACCAATTTTCACGGTTGTATCCGGAATAAACCCTGTCAATTCCTGAAGCAGTTTGGTGTCGGAAAACGTTTCAGGTACATCACCCGGCTGCATATCGTGAAACTTTTTCTTTGCAACTTTCCCCACGGCCTGCTCAATCGCCGAAACGTACTCCATCAGCCCAGTTGGACTGGAATTACCAATATTTACGATGCGAAATGGGGCAACCTTCGAAAGGCTGTCGCCGTTGATAACTGCCTGCCTGGCATCCGGCAACTTTGGCTGAACACCGGTCAACCTGATTATGGCCTCAACCAAGTCGTCTATATAGGTAAAATCCCGCCGCATGTTACCGTGATTGTAGATATCAATCGGTACGTCATCAATAATGGCCTTGGTAAATTTAAAATGGGCCATGTCCGGCCGACCCCATGGTCCATAAACGGTAAAGAACCGAAACATGGTGGTTGGAATATCATATAGATGAGAATAGGAATGGGCCATTGCCTCATTCGCCTTTTTAGTTGCCGCATAAAATGACATCTGGCTGTCCGCTTTGTCAGTTTCGCCATAAGGCATTTCAATATTTGCACCATAAACAGACGATGTTGATGCCAATAACAGATGTTCAACAGGGCTATGCCGCGCGGCTTCCAGCAAACGAAACGTTCCAATCAGATTGGAATTTACATATGTTTCCGGAGCATCGATTGAATATCGAACCCCTGCCTGTGCCGCTAAGTGTATAACAATATCTGGATTTATTTCCTTGAAAACCTTTTCCAGACGGCCTGGTTCTTCCAATCGTGCAACGATGGGTGAAAAATTTGAATTCTCAGACAGCATTTCATGGCGGCGTTGTTTTAGTGCTACGTCGTAATAGTCCGTAAGTGCATCAAACCCGGTTACATCCCAGCCTTCGTCCAAAAGCCGTTGACTTAAAAAGTATCCAATAAATCCGGCAGAACCGGTTACAAGTGCGGTTGGCATAAGTTGTCCTTTTTAACGGTACACTTAAACACCCTTTCCACTGCGGCCAACAAAAACCGCCCGAGCATGTCGTCGGGCGGCCACTTTGTTCAATCGATGTTATGAGGATAGTGCCTGAACTTCCACGTCTGACAGGCGAACAGGGTAGTAAATGACACTCTCGGCCAACATCAGGCCCTGTGCGCCCCAAACAGATCGACCTAACCTTAGCGTCGTAAGACCCGAAGCTAAAATGCCAGAACTATCAACAACAACAGGGCTACCGTTTAATGAAACACCAAAATCGTTTGCCCTATAGGTTATCGCTACACGAAATGGGTCACCAAGATTTATCGAATTACCCGCCGGGGCGATTGCTGCCTGAAGTACACCCGCTTCCCAAACCTGAAATTGTGGCTTTCCAAGAACCGTATTCCACAGAACTGACAAGCGTGTTGTCGTGGCACCACCGTCAATCTCGATTATCCTGTCATTTGCCTGAGCACCGTCCAACGACCCTTCAAAAACCAAAGTGCCTTCACTGGGGTTAAACCAGGGACTCAAAGGGACAGTCGCAATATCGTCAGCTCGCAACTGTGCATTTGCAGCAGTTGGTATGTAGGTAGAAACGATACCTCCTTCCTCCAGTTGAGGCGAAATTACATTTCCGGATATAGTAACGACAAGGCTGCCGGCAGTTGGTGTAAAGCTGATCTGGGACTTGGTTGGATAAGCCCCGCTGCCAACCAGTGTTGCAACATGCGCGCCAGACAATGTAATTGTCCCTGTTCCATAGAATGACAAAACATGCGGAACAGCAGCAACTGTGATCGTTTGATTGGCTGGTGAACTGCTTTGCAAGAAAATATTTGTACGAGCCGTTTCTAAAAGCAGACCAATTCGGGCAAGAGTTAAAGGATCATGGTCAATTCTACCGATGTTTGGACCAACGACTTCGATCGCGCCTGTATCATCGGTGCGTGTTCCATCGCTCGCGCGGCTAATTGTTATCGTAGAACTTAGACTCCCGACAGCGCCGCCAACGCCATAACTGTTATCAGAAAAATCCAGAACAAGCCCGGGGATAGTTCCGCTGATGGGCGCGTTCCAAGGGGTAAACCATGGGACGGAAATTCCAACCGGTCGGTGCCGCGCAGATGTCACGGATAAATCACTAACAACTTTCATCCGATCACCATTGCGTGGATACCGGTAGCGGTTGTTCCAGTCGCGTTCACACGCCGCACCCCAACGGGAAGAATTGATTGGTCCGCAACGCTAATAGTGCGGTTGCCATTGCGGGCGGTCAACAAAGACAGTTGCCCTCCGGTTTCGACATAGATTGCTATTGCGACATCGGTCATTTCAGTCACGTCATCTGGTACTACCGGCACGAGGTCGGTTGCTGGTCCCGACAATGAGGAAGTTCGATTTTCAAATGGGTTATGCAAGATACAAGCTCCTTGATCCTGTGAAATTTCACATGGGTATTCGCCTGCCAATTAGCAGGTCGAAGATTATCTCAATTTTGGAAAGTGCCCGGTATTTAGCTCAATAAAATGAAAATTCGGTAAATATTTTAATAATCACCGTTCAGGCCGCCGCATAGTGGTGACAAATTCGCGTGCAGAGGAGAAATATTTTACCCCAAGCTTGGTCTTGATTTATCTGAACAGGTATCAGTGGGTTTTCCTGCCGACAGCACAGCAGAAATCCAAGCTTGGTTGCACAGACAAAGCAAACGATCTATCCCCGAATTAACAATTACCCCTAATAAGGAGGCCAAAATTGGCCAACCATGTATACAAAAATGACCTGCCAGATGGATTGAATCTAGGGCCGGTTGTCGCGATTGATTGTGAAACTATGGGCTTGAACCCACATCGCGATAGGTTGTGCGTTGTGCAGATGTCAGGTGGCGACGGCAATGCCCACTTGGTTCAGATTGCCAAAGGTCAAACAAAAGCACCCAACCTGTGCAAGATGATAAGTGACCCAAACGTTTTGAAGCTGTTTCACTTTGGTCGGTTTGATATAGCTGCATTGCTAAACGCATTCGGTGTTGTGACGGCACCAGTGTATTGTACAAAAATTGCTTCCAAACTTGTGCGTACATACACAGATCGCCACGGTTTAAAGGTCCTCTTGGACGAATTACTAGATGTGGACGTCTCCAAACAGCAGCAGCAAAGTGATTGGGGCACTGCCGATTTAAGCAAAGCTCAAGTTAGCTACGCTGCTTCAGATGTGCTGTATCTGCACAGCCTGAAAGAAAAGCTTGATGAAAGGTTAAATCGCGAAGGCCGCGCTGATATTGCATCAGCTTGTTTTACCTTTCTGCCAACCCGCGCAAAACTTGATTTGGCAGGCTGGCCTGAGATTGATATCTTTGCGCATTAACTGGCGGCACTGAACATGAACAACGACACAATACTTGCCACTGGAAGGCGCGTCATTGCACGAGAAGCTGACGCCCTGGCAAAGCTTGAAGCATCCCTTGGCGACAAATTTTGCCAAGCCGTTGAACTTATGCGGAACACTCGCGGTCGGATCATTGTCTCAGGTATGGGGAAATCTGGTCATATTGCCCGAAAAATCGCAGCTACTCTTGCAAGTACAGGAACACCCGCATTTTTCATTCACCCCGCTGAGGCAAGTCATGGTGATTTGGGAATGATGACCAAAGATGACCTGGCATTGGTGTTGTCCAATTCAGGTGAGACCCCAGAACTTTCCGACATTATTGCCTATACGCGCCGGTTCAGCATCCCCATGATAGGAATTGCCGGTCGCGCGGATAGCACGCTATTACGTCAGGCGGACATATCAATTCTTTTACCCGCGGCACCTGAAGCGTGTTCTATTGGTTTGGCTCCGACTACTTCCACCACAATGACGCTCGCATTGGGTGATGCTTTGGCTGTAGCATTGATGGAATACCAAAATATCACACCGGCTCAATTTCATGATTTTCACCCCGGCGGCAAGCTGGGCGCGCGACTATCAACAGTGGGTGACTTGATGCATGATGACTTGCCGTTGGTGGCATCTGACACTCCAATGTCAGAAGTTTTGCTGGTGATCAGCCAAAAGGGTTTTGGTGTAGCCGGTGTCAGCAGTAAAATGGGTTCCTTAGTTGGAATTGTTACTGATGGTGATCTGCGCCGTCACATGGATGGATTATTGGAAAAGTCCGCAACGCAAGTGATGACGCAAAACCCAACAACAGTCACCTCTGATACCCTGGCGGCAGAAGCAGTTGCTATTATGAACGAACGTAAAATCACTTGTCTGTTTGTCGTCAGTTCTATGTCCAGCAAACAGGCAATCGGCGTATTGCACATTCACGATTGTCTGCGAGCAGGGGTCGTCTAAATCATGGCTTCTTTTGACAACTCATATTCCCGACTGATTACATGGCTAAAAATACTGCTCCCCCTCACTGCTCTTGCAATTCTATCCACGCTTTTTCTAGTTTCGAGGTCAATCGATCCATTTTTTGAAATTCCATTTGCGCAAAATGAATTACAGGAACTCGCCCGCGAACCTAAAATTGGTAACCCTTCATTTTCGGGCATTTCCGACAATGGTTCAGCAATTGATCTGTCCGCTGATGTCGGGCTGGCATTGACAGGTGAGCAGTCGGGAATAAAAACGGTTGGTTTAAGCGGTGTTTTTGAAACACCCGATGGGTTAAAAGTGGATATCACTGCGCAAACCGGTGCTTTTGACACCAAAGGACGCCAAGCGAACCTAAGCGATGGCGTCTCACTAATCACATCAACTGGCTACCAGATTATCACTGACAGCATTGTTGCAGATCTGAATTCTTCAAGTATTTATACAATTGGTTCAATCACTGCTATTGGGCCACTTGGGCGTATATCTGCAGGTCGGTTGATACTTCGACAAAAGAACGAAACCGAAGCCGGCACTATGTATGAACTTGTTTTCCAGGATGGGGTTAAGCTGATATACATTCCCCAACAATATTAGGATTTAGTATTATGCGAAATCATAAGGTTATCGCCGCTTTAATGGTTGTTTGTATCCAGGCAACGTCAGTATCGGCACAAAGTACTGAGCTGGCATTTGGTGGATTACAGCACGACGCATCACTGCCAGTTGAAATGTCAGCCGACCACTTAACAATCGATCAAAGCGACGGAACTGCAATATTTACAGGAAATGTTTTAATTGGGCAGGGGGGGTTGCGGCTGTCTGCAGGCGAAGTGCTTGTAGAATATGCGGCGCCCCAAGATGAAGTAACAGGCCAGATTTCCCGATTGTTGGCAAGCGGCGGCGTTACTCTTGTAACAGGAAACGAAGCTGCGGAAGCCCAAAACGCTGAATATTCCATAGACGATGCTACAATCATATTGACAGGAAACGTAATCCTGACACAGGGTGCTAACGCACTTTCGTCTGAACGAATGTTGGTGAACTTGAACACCGGCAGGGCTGTAATGGAAGGCCGCGTGCGAACGATATTTCAAACTGGCGGAAATTGATGGCTGAAGCATCCCAGAAATCCGGTAAAGACCGCCTGCAAATTATTAATCTTCGCAAAAGTTACCGCAAGAAAGTGGTGATCCGAGATGTCAGTATGGAACTGGCCCGTGGTGAAGTGGTGGCGTTACTTGGGCCGAATGGCTCTGGCAAAACCACTTGCTTTTATTCAATTGCCGGGCTGGTAACTCCGGAAGGTGGGCAAGTGATTATTGATGGGCGCGACGTCACTATGTTGCCCATGTACCGCCGGGCGAAACTTGGTATTGGTTATCTACCCCAGGAAATGTCCATATTTCGCGGACTTTCCGTTGAAAACAATATCCTGGCGGTTCTGGAAATTTCAATCCGTGACAAAACACACCGCCGCGAACGTCTTGAAAGTTTGCTTTCTGAATTTTCTATTTCACATCTCCGTCGCGCCTCAGCGCTCTCACTTTCAGGCGGGGAACGTCGCCGTGTTGAGATTGCTCGCTGTTTGGCCTCTAACCCAAACTACGTACTATTGGATGAACCTTTTGCAGGTGTTGATCCAATCGCAGTTGGTGAAATACGATTACTTGTCGCCGATCTTAAAACCCGGGGGATCGGTGTACTAATTACCGATCACAATGTTCGCGAAACGCTCGAAATTTTGGATCGAGCTTATATATTGCATGATGGAACAGTTTTAATGAGCGGAACAGCGCAAGAAGTGACACAGGACGAAAATGTACGCCGGGTTTATCTGGGTGATAGTTTTTAAGCTGATGATATTTTTCAAAATTATCTTGGAATTGGTTGACAGAACACACCGACTCGTCGCCAAATGGGGTCAATGCGAATTAAAATTTTATCAGCTCGTCTAGCGCATTTATCTGGATCTGGAAAAATGAATCTCGCATTCCTGCGACTTTCCTTTCCTTTACCGTTTCAAACAGACCACCCAATTACACCTACCGGTCAATTGATATCAAATAGGAGGCGTCATGAAATACCAAATTAGCGGCAAACAAATCGACATCGGTGATGCATTACAAGTGCACGTAAAATCAGAGCTTGACGGTGTTGTTGGAAAATATGCGAACAGACCTACGGATGCAGTGGTTATTTTCTCCAAAAACGCGAATGAATATGTCTGTGAGGCTACCATACATCTTTCGACTGGATTGACGGCCCAGGCCAAAGCCCACGCTCATGATATATACGCAGCTTTTGATAGTTGCATCGAGAAAATGGATAAACAACTGCGTAGATATAAAAGGCGATTGAAAGATCATCACAAACACCGCCAAAAACCTGTTGAACATTCTGGCGCTTCCGCATATATCCTCGCCGCTACTGATAAATCGGTTGAATTGGAGCCGGAATCTCTCCAACCAATCATCATCGCGGAACTTGAAGCCAAGATACCCTCTCTCTCAGTGGGCGAAGCTGTGATGCAGATGGAATTGGCGGGCGCACCTGCTTTAGTTTTTCGGAACGAAGGGCAAGACGAAATAAATGTAGTCTACCGGCGTGACGATGGTAATATCGGCTGGATAGACCCGAACAATGTAAAGTGACATAATTTGTTGCGTTTTAGAAAAAGCAAAATCTAAATGGATCTTTCAAGTATTTTGGTGCCGTCGGCCGTCAGGGTCGCTGGGACAATAACTAGTAAGAAACGGCTGTTTCTGGATCTGAGTGAGATCGCTGCCAGTACAATCGGCAGCAGCTTGGAATCAACCGTTGACGCCTTGCTGGAAAGAGAAGGATTAGGCCCGACTGGCGTTGGCAATGGGGTTGCGCTTCCGCATGCAAGGCTTGAAGATTTAACAAGCGTTTCCGGAGCATTTTTGCGCCTTGAGAAGCCACTTGATTTTGAATCAGCTGACCGACAACCTGTTGACTTGGTGTTTGCGTTATTTGCACCCAAGAACGCGGGTGTGGATCACCTTAAAGCCCTGGCACTTGTTTCTCGCACCATGCGGGATAGTGCTATTTGCGCAAAACTCCGGGCAAATTCCGATCCTGCCACATTACATGCGATATTGACCGAAACACCGGCCTCACGCGCTGCCTAAGGCCGCCAGTGCCCGAACCCAAACATCATATAGTCCCGTTGATATGCGGATTTAACTGCTTTTTCCACCTGAGCATCATAGATATTTTTTAGCGACACTGGTTCCTCTTCGGCCTCTTTCGCCAAATCTGGTGAATGCACTGAAAATGACCTGGCCAAACTATCTAATTCAGCCTTTAGATCATCCTCTCTAATTACATAGTCTGGGGTTTTGAACAGCGCTATCCCACGCAGTAGCTCCGACTGTGATGCCCAAACGGGATCAATTCTAATACCTGACTGCCCAACAAGATTTCCCTTAATAAATCCGGCAAACGCTACAAACGCATTTCGAAGGTTTTCAGCGCTGTAATTACCCTCGGGAATTGGTAAATCATACACTTCTATAAGTGTTTTTCTTATCGCCGAAAACTGTTCCGGTCCCGGCAGCAAAATATGTCGAATAAATGCGGAATAAAGCCGTGGGACCGGGTGACGGATAACTGTAAATGTACGATGTCCAACTGATTGACGCTTCCATTGGCGCAGCGTCTTTTGATTGAACTGAGTTGGCAATTCTTCAATTGATGTACCATCAACATCTGCAATCCATTTCAGTATTCGTTCATTTGGGCCAGACGGAATGGGTACAAATAGAATCGGCGTATTTTTTGCAGCAACATAGGTTGGAATTACCGGGCCCCGGTGGGGCTCAAATGTTGGTAATGGGTTTAACGAAAAAAAATCAATTGATTCCAGCTGTTGTTCCATTTCAGCGAAATTTTCTACTTTTTCGTTCAAGGGTTGTGGATTCTGTTTTTTTGTCTTGTTCGTCGGTTTTTTCTTGGCCCCGTCAATTCCAAGAAACCGAGCCAAGCCGTTGATTATCTCAACATCTGAAATATCTTCGTAGGTAAGATGAAACGCGGCTTGCCCTGTAACCTGAAGACATTTTTGAACTTCTGATTGAAACTGACGAAGCCGGTCAAGGTGTTCTAAGAACTTATCAAGCTCAAAAATAATTTTTGCCGACTTCAGATTCTTCAGATCACCCAATCGCCACTGTTGCGTTTTGCGAACTATCTCCCTTGAAACAAAAGATTCTAATGGATTGCGGGTTAGAATGATCTTCGCGCATTTTACATCATTCAAACAATTCCCAAGAACGCGATGATCATGATCGGGAAAAAATCGAAACCCGTTTAGCCCATGGGGCACAGCCTTTACAGAAGAAAGCAAATCAAAGGGGTTTTTTTCTCGTTGGCTTAGTGTAATTCCAAATTTTTCAGACTTGTTCGGACCACCCAGAAAATGGGGGTTAAACAGCTCTCCATGGCAATTAAGCCCCGAGAATTCATTAATGTTTTCTTCCAAAAAATTTGAACCGGTCCGCATCTCCGCAAGAATGACAAAATAGTTGTAGCGACTGGCCATTTACTTTTTCACCAGATAGGGGCGATATCGCTCTGGTTTAGAGTTTTGCATTTCGGGACCAACTGGAAAATCACCCATCAGTTTCGGTTGCATTCCCTGGTTTTTTAAGTTTTGCAGAAACTGGCCAAATCCGTCAAGATTTACCATTTTCGGTGCCTCTGTCAGTCGCCTGACATGGCGGGGGCCGATATCGTCTATAATATTCTGCAAGGGCTCCATCGGCGATTCAACGAATTCTGCAAGATTCCAGATGCGCACACGGGCTTTAGTATAAATTGTACTTAAAATACTCAGATGCTCATTCTCTGTCCGCTGTAAATGTGCGGCCATTTCGCGAATTTCAGAAAAATTCAGATTTGAAGTAAACAATGGGACCGCCCATGCTCCGGTTATTATTGAAATTTGGGCGTTTGGATCTGTCGCAAAAAGCCAGGAAATTTCCTGGTTGTCCCTCGGTCCAAACTGAAAACACTGGTGTTCCCCACGGGTATTCCACAGAAGGCTGGTAAAAAAGCTTTTTGGGCTGTAATCGCGTAAAGCAGCGCTATCGCTAAGTGAACCCGCGAAAATTTTCTGTCCACCAGAAAATTCTACCCGTTCCGGGCCAAACAAATGGCCATGTACGCGCCCACCAACGGCTTTGCTTAGCCAGTCATCAAACCCTTCAAAGACATCACTGAAGCCTTCAAAAACTGAATATCGGGAACTGGTTTTCCCTTTTTCGAACCCTTCCAATGGAAACCGGCTATGCATGTACAACCCGGCACGGCCATTTGTGCGGCGATCAACAGCCCTCGAAAATATCTTATCTATTTTTCCGGGATTCGGTTCGGCAGAACCCATCCTTCCCAATTCAGGTGATAAAAAATTTCGATAGAGTTTATCCGCATCCGGCCAGATCTTTCGAGCAACAAAGCAATCTGATCGTCGCAACAGCTGCAAATGATCATCGTAAAAAACGTGCGGTCTGCCTTTGAATTCAAACTTAGACAAAGTTAGTGAACGGCTTTGAATATCCATTGAATACAACCGGACCAGCGTCTGAAAATAGCTTTCATCAGGAATCCAAACCTGTGAGAAATAGCGATCGTATCGCTTTCTTTCCGGGTCCGTTAAAATAGCTGACAACGTTTGGCGTGTCAGGCACCACCATTGTGAGCCAAGATGTGGGGTCAATTTTTTCGGAATCGCCCTTTTGATTTTCAACCGTTGTTGCAAAGAGACCACCAAATCAAATAGCCGCCGATTTCGCTTCCATGAAAACAAAAACCTAAGGGTAAATCGCTCAGCGTCGAACCCGCCTATAGTCCATGGGACATCTCTGGTGGTCACAGATTCAATGAAATCTGTTTTCGGCCTGTCATTAAGGTATCCCACTAACTCTGCAACTGGGCGTAATGGCAGACACGACCCGGACGTAAGATATACATGCCTGACTTCAGGGTAGTCTTTTAGCAATTTTTCAGACGCGGTTTGCGATGCTTTGACCAGTGAAAATGTTCCCCACTCACAGCGATGGCGTTCGCAGAATTCCACGTTTTGTACCTCTGACATACGATCAGAGAATTCTTTGAATTCTTTACGGCCGACTCTGCTATCCAAATGGATAATAACGGGGCATCCGTTTTCAGCCCAATGTTTGGCAACCTGTTCAGCACGGTGCAACGCCTCATGGACAAGCATTACAACGCCAAGACTCATGCCCAGTTCCCTTTGGACATAAGGCCAAGAATCTCAAGTTGCCGCCAGTTAATATATTTCTCCGACCACTTACACCACATCACAGGTGGGTTATTCATACGCTTAGCATATGCCCGGTATTCTCTGCTTGCAGCAAAATGTTCACCACGCTCTAGTTCCTCAGTGGTCTTATCCAGAAATGTATTCAAAAACTTCGCGTGTAACAACGCACCACTTGGCTTTTCGCCACCGCGTTCATCGTAAACAATATTTAGACCCCGCGGTAAAAGCATATGGGTAGAGTTCGCAAAGACATACTTTCTGTCCCACTTTACCAACGGTGTTTTGTTTAGCGCAGGCGCACTTTCTGGCGCGTCAGGAAAAAACACCCTGGCTCGTGGACCACCTTGAATCCAGAGATTGTGGTAATCTTCATTTTTAGAAATCGTATAATTACCGCTATCAAACCAGTGCGCAATTTCTAACGGATTTTGCCCTACGCGATAAACCTGATCCTTAATTGCACCTTTGGGATACATGTCGATAAGCATTGCCGAAAAAGCCTTAACACCTGCCCCATCTAGCCAATCTGTTAACGCATTTATTGGCCGTGTATCGCAGAATGGGTAAACAAAAAATTCATCGACATCGACAACAAGGCACCAATGTCCATGGGCATATTTCCGTTGTAGCCAATTCAGCCAATCTGTACCGAATCGTGCAGATTTATAGCTTGCGGTGGTATGAAACAATGTGACGTCGTCCTGAGTTTCCAATTGTTCTCTGGATCCGTCATCAGATCCATTATCCACAACAATGAAATGGTTGACCCCAAGCTCGCGGTAGTATTTCAAAAAATAGGGCAACCGAATATTCTCGTTTCGCAATGTGACAAATAATAAAATGTCATTCTTGCGAATACTCTGACTGCGGTTTTTTAGACACGTCAGTTCCTTGCGTTTTCGTAAAGCACGAATACGCCAACGCTTTCGCTTAATCCTAAAGTGATATGATTTTGCTATGCCCAATTTTGCCCCATGCAAATGCTAGGTTCACCTGCAATTGTAAGGTTCACGCTAAGACCAGATTGAAATGCTCTTCCCATGTTTGCAGCTTTTCCTTAGGGCAATACTCACGTTCCCCATTGTGTTCTTTCGCGCTATAACTGGCGAGTTTTCGTATCTTTGTTTCCCAATCGTATATGTCGGCAACATCGGCGTAAATTGGATAATTGCCCAGAATCTCATGAAAAACTCGTAAATCGTTACAAATTACTGGTACTCGGTGTTTTGCAGCTTCGGCAGCGGGCAAACCATATCCCTCTGCAAAGCTCGGAAACAGCAGGCCACAGGATTTTTCAAGCAGCGCTGAAACCGCACCATCCCCTAAATTATTCAGTTCGGTTACATTCGCTGGTCCTCGATCAAGCTGTTTAAAGACAGCCTTATTTTCCCAGCCCCTTTGCCCAACAATAAACAAATGCGGCGGGTCAATTTCTTTTGAAAAACGCTGCCAGATACTCAGGAGCAGCAGATGATTTTTCCGTGGTTCGATCGTGCCAATTGATACAAAATAGCGGCCTGACTGCTTGATATCAACCGGCAGGTCTTCCGGATCAGGGCTTGCTACATTCACACCCAAATATGCAACAATTGTTTCGGGTGGGTCAGGCATATGTCGCAAAATATCCGATTGGGTTTTTCTAGAGTTACAGATTACCCGATCAGCGTAATTAGCAACCAACCTAACTTTTTCCGAAAATTCACCAGACACTCCTTTCCGCTGATACTGAGGGTAATCCAACGGAATCGTATCATGCAGCATTACATTAATTTGACTGTGATTTATCACCTGAATCGCTTCAAACATTTCAACCGTCAGATTACTATGGCCTACATTAAAATACGCAGTGCCGGACGGTAACGTTTCTGACAGTTTTTGAGCCAGGTTTGATTTTCGGACATTTAGGTAAGCGATGCGGCGTATATCCGAAGTAGCTTGCTTATTTGTACTATTTTGTCTCAGATGAACCCAAGATTTCACATCCGGCTTACCCCAAGGTTCCTGCGCGGCAAGCTTTTTGAATACTTTTCGGGTACCTTCCGGGGATAGAAGCGCATAATCATTTCCAATTTTGATAATTGAAAACGTTTCAATGGAACCTGTAAGCAGCGCTTTTAGATATTCATATTCTACGCGATCTATGCCGGTCCAGGGTCCCCTTCCGACACGGGAAATCAGCCTTGTCAGGTCAAGGCAATAAGCTGTCGGTCTATTCTTTATAGTGCCCATTCTGATGCCACCGCCAGGCGTCCGCAATCATCCGCGGAAGATTGGATCGTTCCGGAGACCAGCCAAGTCGTTCCTTAGCCCGACTGCTACCTGACACTAATTTGGCACAATCGCCAGCCCTGCGCTCGCCAATATCAACATCAATATTTTTGTTGGTCGCAACCTTTGCCTGTTCAATGACTTCGCGCACAGAAAATCCATGCCCGGTGCCCAGGTTGAAAACACAGTTTTCGTTCCCGTCCCGCAGCCACTTCAAACCCAGAATATGGGCATCTACCAGATCCTCGACATGTACGTAATCGCGCACACAGGTACCGTCTTCAGTACTATAATCATCGCCATAAACTGTTATTGCAGATCGTTTTCCGTCTACGACATCCAGAATTATAGGAATTAAATGTGTCTCAGGTCTGTGAAATTCCCCAATTTCCGCATCCAAATCAGCACCCGCTACATTAAAATATCGAAATATTACGTGCCTTAACCCATTGCTCTTTTCAAAGTCCCTAAGCATCTCTTCAATGGCCTTTTTTGAAGAAGCATAAGGATTGATTGGGTATTGATCACTATTTTCGTCCAGGATTACATTGTCCTGATCGCCATAGGTGGCACATGTAGAAGAAAATACAAAATCAAGACACCCTGCTGCAACCGCGGCCTCTATCAAGGTTAGAGAACCTACAACATTATTGCGCCAATATTGTCCTGGTTTTTCATAGCTTTCGCCAACCTGACTCAATGCCGCGAAATGAATAACCGCTACCGGATTGAATTCAGAAAATGCCGCATCAAGTTTTTTTCGGTCGCTTAGCTCTCCTTTTACAAAAGGACCAAACTTGACAGCATCGCGCCAGCCGGTTGAAAGGTTATCGTATGTCACCGGTGTAAATCCGATGTTTTTCAATGCCTTACAAGCATGAGAACCGATATAACCAGCTCCTCCCGTGACGAGAATATTCTTCAATATTTTAGACCTACAATTACTGCGCGGCGTTAGGGATCGATACCATTTCTCTTAGGTATTCTGCGAATTCATCGCGCAGTTCATTTCGCGCCAAGCCAAATGCAACCGTCGCCTGAAGAAATCCAGCCTTGGATCCACAATCAAATCTTTGGCCGCGAAAACGATACCCAAAAACATCGCGACCACTTTCAATTTCCTGTGCAATGGCATCAGTAAGCTGAATTTCACCCCCTGAACCGGATTCAAGTGTGCTAAGATTCTGAAGCACGCTTGGTGGCAAAATGTAACGACCAATTACAGCTAAATTCGAGGGCGCTGTGCCTTTTTCAGGTTTTTCGACCATTCCTTTGACAGAAACAATTGTTTCCATATCATCTTTGATATCCAGTACACCATAGGAAGACGCGGCTTCCGGTGGAACCTCCATTGCGGCAACCATACACCCACCAGTTTCCTGATAAGACTCGATCATTTGCTGAAGGCAGGGTTTTTCAGCGGCAATAACATCATCGGGTAAAATTACCGCAAACGGTTCATCGCCGATCAATCTGCGGGCGCACCATACGGCATGCCCCAAACCCAAAGCCAGATGTTGGCGAATATATGCAATCGCACCGCTTTCCATGTTGGTATCTTGCAGGGCAGCCAAAAGTTCTGTCTTACCCTTTTCCCGCAAAGATATTTCTAGGTTTGGCGCATGGTCAAAATAGTCTTCCAGTGCGCCCTTGCCTCTGGATGTTACAAAGATAAACTCTGTTATGCCTGCGGCCCGCGCTTCATCAATCGCGTATTGGATCAAGGGTCGATCAACCAATGTCATAATTTCTTTTGGGATCGATTTGGTTGCCGGTAAAAACCGCGTTCCTAGCCCAGCCACCGGGAAAATTGCTTTTGTTACGTTGCGTTTCATATCTTGCCTCAGCCCTTTTCGACTATTTACTGTCTTACTCTTAAATCCCTGATACGGGGCGAATATGACCTAAAAATGGTACCAAAGTAACAAAGGCCGCAATTCAATGTACCGCAGTAATATTTCAAGGTTTGCGAACTAAAGCAAGTCTTTCGAATTCTGAATGAATACGGGATTCCAAAGTATGCCAACGAAAAAGTTTTTCATTTCTGACAGACCGCCCGAATAGCCCGCCTGACTGTTCCCAAAATCCGCCGGGATGATACCGTACATGATGATACAGCGAAGTGTAGGAAAGCAATAATAGTGAAACAACTTTGCCCGTAGCAACGGCTTTCGCAGCCTTTTGACGGGATCTCCGCCTGGACCACCAGGTGCCTACAATTATCTGGTGCACGCCGCGCTTTTGATCATCAGAAAATTTAACAAACCTTTCTTTCGGACTGGTTAGTTTTAAGGGCTCGGTTACTTGCAGTCTTTGTCCACAAACGAACCCATCTTCCATTGTTGCAATCAATCGTTCAATTTGCTCAGGTTCACAATTTCCAATTATCATATGCCTGTGTAGCTGACGCTTGTTTTGCTGCTGTATTTCTTGCCATGCTTTCCCGACATTCTCAGTCGGGCAATGTTTCCGTAAAAATAAAGCCGCACTCATCCCGGATTGATACAGGCTATAAGGCACGCCGTTCACATGCCTGCGTTCAGAGCCTCCAGCGCTATGATGAACCTGGGCCAGCGGAACAATTGCGGATTTATATCCAGCCTTGGCAATTCGGATATTCACATCGGATTCATCCAAGAAATAAGAAAACCCCGGGTCAAACATGCCAATTTCTTCAAATACGTTCCGGCGAAATGCACAGTTGGTGCCTTCGGTTTTCACAGTTTCTAATTCGGTTCCTGCCCTGATTACAGGTTCCGGACCGTCCAATTCTATCGCGGTCGTTACACCGAATACATCAATCGTCTGCGCTTTTGTGCTAAACGAAATCCCGTTTCTACCCAATACATATCCGCCAGCGGCACAAACTGTTTTGTTTTGAAACACCTTGGCCAGATGGTTCAACCAAGTAGGCTCTGGCACGCTATCATCGTCCAAAAATGCGACAACTTCCCCTGCCGCCATATCCAGTCCCAGATTTCTTGCAATAGAAATATTTGCGACTTCACATAACGCTGTTTTAATTTTTCCCGAAAAACCGGAATTAGCAACAACGTCCAACCCCAATTGATCGGCGACGACAATAATTTCAAACGCTGCGTAATAGAGTTGGGAAACCCCAAGCAGACAGCGTTGCAACAACTCCGGTCGATCGCGACTAACGACAATGACACTGACCGTTGGATCGGTCACACCATTCCCATCGTGGCCATCATGGCTTGTATTTTATCCACATCCTCGGGGTTATTCAGTTCCCAGAATTGTCGGTCTTTCGCATCAACTTCGACACAAAGTATAGACTTTCCCTGTTCCAAAAAACGCAATTGCTCTAACCCCTCAAGCGTTTCAAGTGGGCCAGTTGTCCAATCCGGGTATTCTAACAATATTTGCGGCCGATATGCATAAACACCAACATGATGAAACACCGGAATATCACGGTCATTAAACTGGGACTTGTCGCTAAATGGAATCACTTCTTTTGAAAAGTACAGCGCCCTATGATTAGAGCCAAAAACCGCTGTAGTCCCACCGACACGACCATTTTTGCGATCATCCAACAGGCTGGCAAGCGCAGCCGCGTCACACCGCAACACGGGTGTCGCGACATCGGCTTTTGTATCTGCCGCTAGACCAGAAACTAGGTCTTCAATGAACCAGGCGGGCGTCAATGGGGCGTCCCCTTGCAAGTTGACAACAACATCATATTCGATGCCCAGGGTTTGATATGCCTGTGCGCATCGTTCGGTTCCATTCGCGCATTGCGATGATGTCATAACCACCTCTGCGCCAAATTCCTGACAGGCCGATTGAATACGGCGGTCATCTGTTGCAACCACAACTTTGCTGACACCCGCTACAAGATTGGCCGCCTCCCACGAGCGCCGGATAAGGCTGCGGCTTTCACCTTTAGCGCCGACCAGTTCAACAAGTGGTTTGCCGGGATACCGTGTTGAAGCAAACCTTGCTGGAATGACAATCAGTGTTTTCATGTAGCTGTCTGCAAAATCACGCCCGGCGACATAGCGATGAAAAACGGGTTCTCATAAATTGGTTTGCCGTATGTAAGAGGCGTGTGGTCATCAAACCGGACGACACTTCCACCGGCCCCTGTCAACACCGCATGGCCTGCCGCTGTATCCCATTCCATTGTGCGCCCCAACCGAGGGTAAAAATCAGCTTCACCGGTGGCCACTAGGCAGAACTTTAGCGACGATCCTGCCCCGGTCATATCTTTTACCGCATACTTCGAAATGTAGTCGTCTGTTGCCTTATCGCGATGCGATTTTGACGCGACCACAATCAATCCACCATTGTCGGCATCGCTTACTTTCAGTTTGTTGAGCGGCCCAATAGAGTTTTTGACAAATTCGCCGGTTTCTTCCACCGAGTTTCCATCAGCGTCCGTGTAAAATAGCCGGCCTTTTGCTGGGGCATAAACGACCCCACGCACCGAAACCCCTGCTTCTACATAGGCAATATTGACTGTAAAGTCGCCACGGCGTTTAACAAATTCCTTGGTGCCATCCAGCGGATCAACAATCAGGAAATTTGCAGCTTTCTCTGAATGAGTATCGGACTGTTCTTCAGTTACAATCAATACGTTAGGAAACGCCTTCTTCAACCCGGTTGAGATAATTTCATCGGCAGCTTCATCAGCCTCTGTTACCGGACTGTCATCGGATTTAGTTCGCACTGCGAATGTGTCAGCGTTGTATATTTCCATGATCTTATCACCAGCTATAAGAGCCAGTTCACGCATTACCAAAGTTAATTTTTCAAAATCCAAGCCAAAATCCGCCTTTGTAAAATGGTACCAATATTGAATTGGTAATTGTTACTGTTTATGCTGTGCTGCTAAACGAACAGCAAGATTTCCTTACAAGAATGTACAGGTTACTTTTGAGCCATATTTTCAGGATAGACCATGTTTCAACCTAAGGTCAGCAAAACCAAAACCGGCTCTGCTGTGAATCTAATTGAATTGATCTATCATGCCACGGTGCGTCAGTTGCGTAAAACCCATGGTAACGCCCTTGTCGGCTTAGTTTCAAACATATTTCAATCGATGCTGTTCGTCGCCGTTTTCTTTGTAATGTTTTCAATTCTTGGCCTGCGCGGAAGTGCGGTTCGGGGTGACTTTCTGTTATATATGATGTCGGGAATATTCCTGTTCATGACCCATACAAAAGCCATGGCAGCCGTCATTGGTGCTGAGGGTCCGACATCTGCAATGATGCAACACGCGCCGATGAATACAGTTGTGGCGATCACTTCGTCAGCATTGGCATCGCTATATATTCAGGTGCTTTCGGTCATTGTTATGCTGACACTTTATTACACTGTGGCCACGCCATTTGTGATCGAACAACCGGTGGGTGCGGCGGCAATGTTCTTATTGGCCTGGTTTTCCGGTATTGCGGTAGGCATGGTTTTCCTGGCAGCAAAACCCTGGGTTCCAGGTTTAATCGGAATTGTTTCAACCATTTATCAGCGGGCAAATATGATTGCCTCTGGCAAAATGGTTCTGGCCAATACGCTGCCGCCAAAGATGTTGGTAATGTTTTCATGGAACCCGCTTTTTCACAGCATTGATCAGGCGCGGGGCTTCACGTTTATCAACTATAACCCCCATAACTCTTCCCTTACCTACCCGCTTTATGTTGGTCTGGTATTGATGATGATCGGCCTTTTGGGTGAGTTCTATACCCGCAAACATGCATCCCTCAGCTGGACGGCCGGCAGGTAAATTTTTCGGCGAAAAATTTGTTACAATCCGTCAGCGCTGGAGCTTCAAAATCTATTTCTGAACCGATCGGGATTTTTCTGAAATCGACCAAATCGGTGCCAGAGTTTAAACTTTGTAACAAAATCTGCCCCCCCTGTTTAAACTTTGTAAGGGTAAGATTGGCGCGTTTGTGAATAAAAAATTAAAAAACCTGCCCCCGGATACACGGGATTAATCCGGCTGCCAAAATAGCCGCAACATCGCCGTTTGACAAAATTCTGGCACCAAACCAAAAAAACGCTGCAAATTTAACAAATCTATACCCCCTGAACGCTTGTAGAGGCGTTACCCCCTAACTATATACCCCGAGAAGCCGGATCGGGCATTGTCTGATCCGAAAAATATGGGATCGGGAAACGGGTGCCTGATGGGGCCCAAATCCCTTACATCGCCAAAAGAAGGAATATGAAAATGGCCAAAGTAATTGGTATTGACCTTGGGACTACAAACTCTTGCGTTGCGATCATGGACGGATCACAACCCCGGGTAATTGAAAATGCGGAAGGCGCGCGAACCACGCCTTCTATTGTTGCTTTCACCGATAGTGAACGGCTGGTTGGACAACCTGCAAAACGTCAGGCTGTCACCAACCCCGAGAACACAGTTTTCGCCGTTAAGCGCCTGATCGGTCGTCGCGCCGACAGTAAAGAAGTCATGAAAGACAAAAAGCTGGTGCCCTACAAAATTGTGGATGGCGGCAATGGCGACGC
>VAPL010410630.1_pt1 | contig 21194 bp, 22 predicted proteins | sample 3395061 | NCBI WGS metagenome assembly VAPL01 (sample SAMN08290444, study PRJNA428436) | hydrothermal vent metagenome | isolation source: Deep-sea hydrothermal vent chimney 2 | place: Pacific Ocean: Juan De Fuca Ridge | depth 2182 m m | reverse complement strand
CGATCCACGGCTGCCGGGCGGTGGAAAATCTAAACACGCCGGGCCATTTTTTCGACCATGACGGCGACGCCGCCACCGATCAGGCCGCCCAGCACCGGCATCAGCAGATAAATCCACAGGCCATCCGAAATCCCGGCAATTACCGCCGGGGCCAGCGCCCGGGCCGGGTTCATTGCCGCCCCGTCCAGCGGTCCGGCCAGCAGGGTCAGCAGGACCACCGTGGCGCCGACCCCAAGCGCCGCCCTGGTTCCGGCCAGCCCGCCGTGCTTGGAAAGCGACATCGCGACGAACATCAAAATGGCGGTGATCACCGTTTCCATGGCCGCCGCCAGGTAGACCGGGTCGGCATCGGCGACCATGGCCGGATCGGCGACCGGGAAAGGGGTCCCCAGCGCCGCCACATCGCCAAGAATTGCATACAACAGGGCGACGGCCATGAAGGCGCCGATAATCTGGCCGGCGACGGCGATCATGGACGGGATTATCGGTTCTTTCCCAAACGCCGCGAAGGCGATGCTCAGGGCCGGGTTAAAATGACCCCGACCGGTCTCGCCAAGCGTCAGTATCGCCACCCCGTAGGCCAGTCCGAACACCAGCGACACGCCGATATGGCCGATCACCCCGCCGCTCAAGGCATCGATCATGATCGCGCCGCAACCGGCGAATGTGATAATCAGCACACCCAGGGCCTCGCCGAACAACAATTTTGAATACTCCGTCATGCCGCCAAGATATACCTAGAGCCGACTTTCATAAACGGATATCGCACGATGCTGGTAGACGACTTCGATTTCAGCCTGCCCCGCGAGCTTATCGCGCAACGGCCAGTCTCGCCGCGCCATGACGCAAGGCTGTTGCTGGCCGATGGCGGCGGCGACCGCCGGGTATGGGACCTGCCGGGGCTGCTTGATCCCGGCGACCTGCTGGTTTTTAACGATACCCGGGTAATTCCGGCCCGGTTGCGCGGCAAACGCGGCGAGGCGTCGGTGCAAGTAACCCTGCACATGCGTACGGGTAACGATAGCTGGAAGGCGTTCGCCCGGCCGGCGCGCAAGCTGAAGTCCGGCGATGACATCGTCTTCGCCGACGATTTTTCGGCCCGCGTTACCGGCAAGGGTGACGGTGGCGAGGTAAACCTGCGCTTTAACCTGTCCGGGGCGGGGCTGATGGCGGCGCTGGAACGCCATGGCGGCATGCCCCTGCCGCCATACATCAAGCGTCCGGGACCGGCCGACGCCCGGGACCGCGAGGATTACCAGACCCTGTTCGCGCGAAAAGACGGCGCCGTCGCGGCGCCGACGGCGGGGCTGCATTTCACGCCGGAATTAATCTCGGCGCTGGATGACCGTGGCGTCAAACGGGCGACCGTGACCCTGCATGTGGGGGCCGGCACTTTCCTGGCCGTAAAGGTGGAAGATACCGACGATCACCTGATGCACGCAGAATGGGGCGAAATCGACGCGGCGACGGCGGCCGCCGTCAACGCCGCCAGGGCGGCGGGCGGGCGGGTTGTCGCCGTCGGCACGACATCGTTACGGCTGTTGGAGACGGCGGCCGACGGGGGTGGCCGATTGCATCCGTTTTGCGGCGATACGGACATTTTCATAACTCCGGGATATCGATTTAAAATTGTCGATCTGTTAATGACCAACTTTCACCTGCCCAGATCGACCCTGTTCATGCTGGTCTGCGCCTTCGCCGGGATGGACGCCATGAAAAGAACCTACGAGACGGCCATCGGCAAAGGTTATCGTTTCTATTCCTACGGCGACGCCTGCTTGCTTCATAGGGATCATGAATTATGACCGATTTCGGCTTTAAGGTGCTGGCGACGGACGGTCAGGCCCGCCGGGGCCGGGTCGATACCGCCCACGGATCGTTTGATACGCCGGCTTTCATGCCGGTCGGCACGGCGGCCACGGTCAAGGCGATGCGCCCGGAATCGGTGGCCGAGACCGGCGCCCGGGTTATCCTCGGCAATACCTATCATCTGATGCTTAGGCCCGGCGCCGAACGCATCGAAAGGCTTGGCGGCTTGCATACTTTCATGAATTGGCCGGGGCCGATATTGACCGATTCCGGCGGCTTTCAGGTTATGAGTCTGGCCGGGCTGCGCAAGATGAGCGAAGGCGGCGTCACCTTCAAATCCCACATTGACGGCTCCACGCACGAACTGTCGCCGGAACGATCCATGGATATCCAGCGTATGCTTGACGCCGATATAACCATGGCGTTCGATGAATGCACACCGTTCCCGGCGACCGGGGAAGAGACCGAGACCTCTATGGAGCTTTCCATGCGCTGGGCCGAACGCTCGAAGGCCGCTTTTACGGAGCGCCCCGGCTACGGCCTGTTCGGCATCGTCCAGGGCGGCGTATTCAGGGAGTTGCGCGAACGGTCGGCGGCGGCGCTGTGCGGCATCGGCTTCGATGGCTACGCCATTGGCGGCCTGGCCGTTGGCGAAGGCCAGGAAACCATGTTTCAGGTGCTCGACTACACCACGCCGATGCTGCCCTGGGACAAACCCCGCTATCTGATGGGCGTCGGCAAGCCCGACGATCTGGTCGGCGGCGTGCTGCGCGGCGTCGATATGTTCGACTGCGTGATGCCGACCCGGTCGGGACGCACCTCGCAGGCCTTTACCCGGCGGGGAACCGTCAACCTGCGTAACGCCCGGCATCGGGAAGACCGCCGCCCGCTCGACGCCGAATGCGGTTGCCCGGCCTGCCGGGATTATGGCCGGGCCTATCTGCATCATCTGGTAAAAGCCGGTGAAATTCTGGGCGCCATGCTGTTGACCTGGCATAACTTGCAGTATTATCAGGACCTGATGGCCGGGATGCGGACGGCGATCGGCGAGGGCAAGCTGAACGCCTTCGCCGCCGATTTTGCCGCCGCGCAGGGTTCGGGCGATATAGAGGACGAATAATGGCCGACAACATCTATGAAAATCTTACTCAACTGGGTGCGCCGGATGTCACCCCGGAAACGCCCGAGGCGGCAAATCTGGAAACCGTGGCCAATCCACAGCTTGGAAATGACTATGTGGTGCGGTTCACCTGCCCGGAATTTACCTCTGTCTGTCCGGTCACCGGCCAGCCCGACTTCGCCCATCTGGTCATCGATTACGTGCCGGACGGGTCGCTGGTCGAAAGCAAATCGTTAAAATTGTACCTGGCCGCGTTTCGTAATCACGGCGCCTTCCATGAAGACTGCACCGTCGCCATCGGCAAAAAAATAGCCGCCGCCACGGCCCCCAAATGGCTGCGCATCGGCGGTTACTGGTACCCCCGGGGCGGCATCCCCATTGATGTGTTCTATCAGACCGGGGCGGCGCCGGAAGGCCTGTGGATACCCGATCAAGGGGTGCCCGGCTATCGCGGCCGGGGCTGACAATAAAGGAAAAAACATGAGCGACTACACCCTGTTTATCGGCAACAAAAACTATTCGTCGTGGTCCCTGCGCCCGTGGCTGGCGATGAAAGTGGCCGGCATCGAATTTACCGAGAAACTGATTCCGTTGTTCGATGACGACTGGCGGGCCAACATCGCCGCCGTCTCGCCATCGGGCAAGGTGCCGGTGCTGCAAGACGGCGAGACGACCGTCTGGGAAACCCTGGCGATCCTGGAATATCTGGCCGAGCGGCATCCCGACAAGGGGTTATGGCCCGCCGATACCGCGGCCCGCGCCATGGCCCGGTCGATCAGTTCGGAAATGCACGCCGGATTCGCCAACCTGCGCAACCACATGCCCATGAACATCCGGCGTCATACGCCGGGCCGGGGCATCGGCGACGGGGTCGCCGGGGATATCGCCCGCATATGTGAAATCTGGAAAAAATGCCGCGTCGCCTATGGCGTGGGCGGCGACTTCCTGTTTGGCGGCTTTACCATTGCCGATGCCATGTTTGCGCCGGTGGTCAGCCGTCTGACATCGTTCGAAGTCGAACTCGATGACATCTCGGCGGCTTACCGCGATGCCGTGCAGGCCCTGCCGCCGATGATCGAATGGTCCGATGCCGCCCGCGTCGAATCGTGGACGGTACCGGGTGACGAAATTGATTAGCCCGGATACGCCTTATACCAAGGATCAATGAGTCTTTATCAGTGATCCTTGGTATTAGATACCCAGGGTGTCGCCCGCCTGTTCACGGCGGCGGATCAACCACCAGACGATTACCGCGCCGAGCAATTTCGAGGCGGTCATGGCCAGTACGCCGAGCGGGCTGAGCAGGCCGATGCCGGCCAGGAATATGGTGCTGTCGACCGGTGCGCCGAACAGGCTGGACAGCAAAATTCGCTGCGACAATGGCCGCCCGGTGAAGCTGTAGACGGCCCAGTCGACCAGTTCGCTGACCAGAAACGCCGCCGCGCTGGCCGTGGCGATGAAAGGGTTGGCCATCAGGTAACTGATGCCGACGCCGACCAGCATGGCCAGCAGCACCCGGTGGCCGATTTCGCGCTGGGCGAAATCGCGAAAGACGAAAACGAAACCTACGGCCAACGCCACCGGCGGCCACATGGTGCCGTCGGGTAGCCGGACCAGGGGGACCACGGTGAAAGCGTAGTTGACGGTGACGATCAGGGCGATATACAGGGCGGTGAATTTATAGCGCATGAGATGCAATTTCCGTATTGTGCAGAACCGGCGTTCTATGGCGTTAATCGCGTAGCTATCATAATTCACATGGTTTTGGCGAGAGCATATTTTGGACTTGAAACAGGCCATCCGGCAACAGGCGCTGGCGGCGGGGTTTGCCGGCATCGGCTTTACACATGCCAACGCCGCGCCCGACGACGGCGTCAATCTGGCGAAATATCTGAATCAGGGCCGGCACGGGGATATGGGCTGGCTGGCCGAACATTTCGATCGCCGTTCCTCGCCGCACGGGATCTGGCCCGAGGCCAGGTCGGTCATCGTCCTGGCCATGACCTATGGCCCGGCTGAATACCGGCCGCTCGATAGCCGTGACCGGGGCAATATCAGCATTTACGCCCGCGGTCGCGATTATCACGACCTGGTCAAGAAAAGGCTGAAAAGAATCGCCCGCTGGCTGGTTGATGACCGGGATTGCGGGGTCAAGGTGTTCGTCGATACCGCCCCGGTCATGGAAAAGCCGCTGGGCCAGCGCTCGGGCCTTGGCTGGCAGGGCAAGCACAGCAACCTGGTGTCACGGGGCCTGGGTTCGTGGTTTTTCCTGGGGGAAATATTCACCACCCTGGAAATCCCTCCCGACCGGCCCGAGACCGATCACTGCGGGTCGTGCCGGGCCTGCCAGGAGGCCTGCCCCACCGACGCCCTGGCGGAACCCTACCGGATCGACGCCAGACGCTGCATTTCCTACCTTAGCATTGAACACAAGGGGGGCATAGATGCCGACCTTGCCGCCGCCATGGGTAATCACGTTTACGGCTGTGACGACTGCCTGGCCGCCTGCCCGTGGAACAAATTTGCGATCGCGACCGGCGAAGACGCCTATTTGCCGCGAGCCGAACTGACGGCGCCCCGCCTGGCCGATCTGGCGACGCTGGACGATGCCGGATTTCGGGAGATATTCTCGGGCTCGCCGATCAAGCGCACCGGGCGGGACCGTTTTGTCCGTAACGTCCTGATCGCCATCGGCAATAGCGGGAAGCGATCATTGCTGGGCGCCGCCAGGGATCGGCTCGAAGACCGCTCGCCCCTGGTTCGCGAAGCCGCCGCCTGGGCCGTTTCGCGGCTTGCTACGCAATAACGCTTACTTTTGCCGTGACGGGCCGATATGATCGCCCCGGGGACACTGCTTATAGGGACACGCGAGCGTATGCTTACACTTTCATCTTCCGATCTGGATACGGTCCGGTGTGCGCCGCTGTTGTCCGATTTGCCGGCGGAAGAATTGCACCGGCTGGTCGATGTTGCGCAGGTCCATGATTACCCGCGGGGCAAGCTGTTGTTCCTGCGTGGCGAACCGGCCCGAAGCATCTATCTGTTGCTGGATGGTTGGGTCAAGGTGTTCCGGGATACCCCGGACGGCGAGCAGACGGTGATCGGCATTTTAAAGACCGGCGAAACGGTTGCCGAGGCGGCGATCTTTCTGGGCCAGGATTATCCGGCCAGCGCCGAAGTGGTCAGTCCCTCAAGGCTGCTGGAAATACCGGCTGATTTCCTGTTGAACCTGTTGCGCCACGACAGTGACGTCGCCATCAAGATGCTCGGTACCCTGTCGCAGCGGATGCGCGGACTGGTCCTGCATATCGAACAAATTCAGGCCCGCTCGACGCCGCAGCGGCTGGGCGATTTCCTGCTCGGCCTGTGCAGCGAAATGGATGGTCCGGTGGTAATCGATCTGCCCTACGATAAATCCCTGGTCGCCGCCCGGCTCGGCATGAAACCGGAAAGCCTGTCGCGCGCCCTGGCCAAATTGCGTTGCTACGGGGTCAGCACCAACGGGCATCAAGTCGAATTGGGCGATGTTTCGGAACTGCGGGGTTTCTGCAATTCGGGTTCCTGAAGGCGGCCCCGCCGTCAGGCGAGGCCGCTTCCCGATAGCGGCGGGATTGGACGGGCTATTCGGCGTAGCGGTTATGGACATAGACCATGTCGCCGCCCGGCGCCAGGGAATGGCAGGCGATACAGCCTTTTTCGGCGCCCTTGGCGACGCGTCCGGCCAGCTTCATTTTTTTCGGATTCGTATCCAATGATCCGTCGGGCAGGAATTTCGCCCAGAACCAGTCCTTGTTTTCCGGATCATAACCCTTTTCCCGTTTAAACATGACGGTAATCGAGGTCATGTATTTATCTGGATTGTCGGCGACCTGTTCCAGCGTCGTCTCGTCTCTTTTGCCGTAGTTCTTTTTGACAATGACGACGGCGTGACGATTGTCGAAATTGATATGGCCATCCATGGTTTCGACAATATTGCCGTGCGGCGGGGATGTTTCATACGGCATGGGGTGCAGGGAATTGGCCCCGACCAGCCGGTTGTCCTTCATTGCGCCCCATAATTTCTTTGCATAGGCGATATCGCCCGGGTTGCCAAATGGCGCCGCCGAGGCGGTAGTCGGGGCCATCGATAACAACAGCAGCCCGGCCACCGCCAAAGTGTATTTTGAAATGTGCATCATAGCGATCTCCATAATTCCCCATTGCTGAAATGACCGGGGCATAATGGACGTTCGCATTCAGATGTGAAAATCACATCGCATCACTGACTCGTGAGCAATCTGATATTAGAGTCTTGGACCGGTCAGGATCGGCCAGAATACGAAGCTGAACAGGGCGTACCCGCCGACCCACATCAGGCCACCGGTGATGATTATCGCAACTTCCATATCGCTGGCGAACAGGGCACCCACGGTTGGGCCGGTAACCCGCAACAGGGCGCCGATGATAACCAGCCCATAGGCCAGCACGATCAGCGGCGGCGCCTTCATCGGTCGCCCGGTATGGCCCGAGGCGGCGCGGGTCATCATCGCCATGATCATCGTGCCCATGGCCCCGGCGCTAAGCGCGTGGATGGCGTCGCCGGGGGCGATTATGTCGCTTAGATCGGCCAGGCCCTTCAGGATCATGCCCAATGCCAGCCAAATATGCCCCATATGCAAAATCCACAGGATCGGTTCATCGAGAACCTTTACCAGACGCCAGCGCCTCATGCGCAGCACCAGGATCATCCCGGCGACCACGGCCACCGTCCCGGCGGCAGTGCGCCACGGACCAAAATCAGGCGCCGCCAGGTCCATGATTATGGCCAGGATCAGGCCGGCTATGGCCAGTTTCTCGACGGTCGGACTGGAAGTCACCGTCGTCGTGTCGCCCCGCGCCCGCAGCACGTTGGTAGTAAAGGCCGGGATCACCCGGCCGCCGATCAGGGCGATCAGCAGGCAAAAGACATAGACCCCCAGCCGCAGCCCGGTGGCGGCGGCGCCTTCCAGCAGTTGCAACGTATCCAGATGCATCAGCCCGTTGGCCAGCAGCAGGACCGCCAGCAGGGCCAGTAACGGATAGTTGCGGACCTGCCCGCACGCAATTATTTTTGCCCCAAGAACGGCGCACAAGGCGGTTAGCAGGGCCATATCGGCAATCGCTACGAACCAGGGGCCAAGCCCCCAGCCGACCCACATGGCGGCCCGGCCGATAATCCATAACAAGGCCAGTCCGGCCAGCCGCGGCCCGGCCACCGGCGGGCTGCCGGTCCAGCTTGGTACTGCGGTTAACAGGAATCCGGCCATCCCGGCGACCCCGAATCCAAACACCATTTCATGGCCGTGCCAATAAATCGGGCTCATCGGTCCCGGTAATGACGCCTCTCCGGCGTAGACGGCGATCCAGGTCAATAAAGGAAAAGTCCCATAAAGACCGGCGAACAGAAAAAACGGGCGAAACCCGGCGCTTATAATATGTCGCATCGCCCAAGCCTATGCACGGGTCCGGATGATTGCCTTGATGGAAGTCAAAACACGCATCTGCTTGACCGGCCCGTCCGGTTGGGGGAACCTGTCGCCGACATGAAAACAAAAGCGATAGTACCGGTTATTTGCGCCATCGGCGCGGTTGTTCTTTTGTCGGCGTTGCTGTTGGCCAAAAATCCGGCGGCCAGGGCGGCGGCGGTCGGCGAGAAATTCCGCGATTGCCCGGTTTGTCCGGAACTGACGGTGGTTCCCGCCGGTTCCTTTGTGATGGGGCGGAATGGCCCCTATGATAACGAAGGCCCGGCCCATCGCGTGACCATCGCCCAACCGTTCGCCATAGGCGTTTACGAGGTTACTTTCGATGAATGGCAGGCCTGTTTCGACGCCGGCGGGTGCGCGTTCGAACCCGACGATCATAAATGGGGCAGGGGGCGCAGGCCGGTAATCAACATTAACTGGCGAGACGCCCAGACATACCTGCAATGGCTGAGCGGAAAAACCGGAAATCGCTACCGGCTGCCGTCCGAGGCCGAATGGGAATACGCCGCCCGCGCCGGCACCACTACTGATTATTGGTGGGGGGATCAGATCGGCGAAAATCTGGGAAATTGCCGCGACTGCAAAAGCCGGTGGAGCAAGCGCAGTTCGGCGCCGGTCGGGTCATTCAGGCCCAATCCATTCGGTTTGTATGATGTGCACGGCAATATATGGGAAATGACCCAGGACTGCTGGAACAAGACCCATCAGGGCGCCCCGGCGGATGCGGCGGCCAGGCTTACCGGCGATTGCCGTTACCGGGTCATGCGATCCGGTTCCTGGTACTACTTTTCCAAGAACCTGCGTTCATCGTGGCGGTTCCGGGATGACGCCAGGGTCAAAAGCTATGGCATCGGTTTCCGGGTATTGCGGGAATTACCCTGATATTACCGTTCAGGCGGTCAGGTCGACCGGATTGCGCCCGGTGCCGTCTGGTTCTCCACTGGAAGAAGCTTCCTGCGGCGTCACCGCTTCCTGTACCGTCTGATAGAGAGCCAGACCCTGGCTGGCGGCAATTCCGGTTTGGCGGGTGACGGTGGCCGTCGAGGATTCCGAGCCGATCAAACGGGCCTGTTCCACATGCGGCGCCGCCGTTTCCAGATCGCTGCGCCCGGCGCTGCCGGCGCGGTTGGGCGCCGGGGTGCTCTTGCCGGGCGGCAATATCTGGACGGCGCTGGCGATTGTAGTATCGGCCATAAGTATTCCCGTAAATTCCGGTAGGCAATTTCAACAGCTATTGGTTTTATAGAGCATATTCCGGGAAATTTCAAACCGGCCACGAGATTAATCCTTGCCGCCTGACTTAAATTGATCCAGCTGGTTCTGCATGGTTTCCAGTTGTTCGCGCAGTTCATGCAGTTTTTCTTCCGCCGGGGTCGGTTTGGCGGCGTCTTCCTTCGGTTGGCCGTTTTCATTCCTCGGGTGTTTCCCCTCTCCGCCCTGGAACGGCGAGAACATCCTCATGGCGTTTTCAAACAACGCCATATTCTGCTTGCCCATTTCCTCGAACTGCTGGAACGGCATCAAGTCATCAAGGGCATCGCGCATGTAATGGCGCATCTGTTCCTGGTTGCGCGCGAACGAGCCCATGGAATGATCTAGATACCGGGGCACCAGCGATTGCAGGCTGTCGCCGTAAAAACTGATCAGATGACGCAGGAAATTGATTGGCAGCAGGTTCTGACCCTTGGATTCTTCCTCGACGATGATGTGAGTGAGCACGGACCGGGTGATATCGTCGCCCGATTTGGCGTCATAGACGACAAAGTTGGTGCCGTCCTTGACCATTTGCGCCAGGTGATCAAGGGTCACGTAGCTGCTGGTCGCCGTGTTGTAGAGCCGCCGGTTGGCGTATTTCTTAATTGTGATAGGCGTCTCTTCATCGCTGGTTTTGTCTGCCATTTTTCGCTGTTCCCGTCTCCAATTTACGGTTGTCATGTTCGCAAATGCAAAATCCTCCGTAAAGTTGATAATCCTTGGTATCACAATTACTTTTTTATGAAAATGCTGCATTGCAAATAAATTTATGCGGCGCAGCATGAATATTTCCGGTGTAATGGTTTTTATAACCTGCCGCGGGGGTTATAATGGCACAAATACGAGCATTGCAAGATGACCGAACCGACCGATCTGAATGAACTGGCCAGGCGCTACATCGACTTGTGGCAGGAGCATCTGGCCGACTTGTCCGCCGATGGCGAAGTCGCCGAGACGATAGCCAGAACCATCGAACTGATGAACGGGTCGGCTTCCGCCATCGCCGCCTTCAACAGGCAAATTGCCGAAGGAGCGAATCCCCATGCAGAATCCGGCGGCCCGGCAACAGGAAAACGGTCATCGGGGACCGCGACCGCTGGCCCTGCACATGGCAATGCAAACCATGATGTGGATGAGCTTGCAAGCCGCGTTGCCGAGCTTGAAAAACGGCTCTCTAAAATGGAGTCCAAGATTGGCGGAGCGGGCCGCAAAGCTGCGAAAAGACCTGCAAAGGGTTGATCCGGAACGGTTCGCGGCGACACTTGAAGAGCAATCCCGCCGCCGCCTGGCCGCCTTCGCGGGCGGCGTATTGGGCTATCGCGCCATGCCGGCCTCCGTTCGACCGTCCCCGCCGCCGGCGGTGTGGCGAAGCGGCACGACCCGTATGCTTGATTATGGCGCGGTCACGAAAAATGCGGTGGACGGTCCGCCGCTGCTGGTTATCCCGTCGCTGATAAATCGCGGCTATATCGTCGACCTGACGGAACGGCGCAGCCTGATGCGGTACCTGGCGTCCCGCGGCTTCCGTCCATTGCTTATCGACTGGGGCGAGCCTGGCGCGGTTGAACGGGATTACGGCCTTGATGACTATATTTCGGGGCGGCTGGCCGAAGCGCTCGCCGCCGCCCGCCATATGGCCGGACGACGGGTCACCGTGGTCGGTTATTGCATGGGCGGGTTGTTGGCCCTGGCGTTGGCGCAATTGCGCGCCGATATGGTTGGATCGCTGGTCCTGCTGGCTACCCCCTGGGATTTCGCGGCCATGGATTCCGGCAAGACCCGCATGTTGCGGGCCATTGCGCCCGGCTTGCTGCAACTGCTCGATTTGACCGGCGTGATGCCGGTCGATGTATTGCAGGCGATGTTCGCTTCGCTGGACCCGCAATTGACGCCGCGCAAGTTCCAGGCCTTCGATGCGCTGGACCGGGGGTCCGACGACGCCCTTGATTTTACGGCGCTTGAAGACTGGGTCAACGACGGCGTCCCCATGGCCGGGGCGGTGGCCCGGGAATGCCTGACCGGCTGGTACGTGGACAACAGCACGGGCCGTGGCCAATGGCGGATTGGCGGGCGGAAAATATCACCGGAAAATATCACCGCGCCGACCCTGGTGGTTATCCCGAAACGGGACCATATCGTGCCGCCGGCGACGGTGATCCCGTTGGGGGAAAAAATCAGCGGCGCCACGGTCCTGTACGCCGATGCCGGGCATATCGGCATGGTAGTGGGTTCCGGGGCGCGGCGGGAACTTTACAGGCCTCTGGTTAAATGGCTGAAGGCAAATTGACTTGTTGCGGTGCAATATTAAATATCTTGCCGCCTTTTCCGCACGGATATAATGTCCTGACAGGCTCAGGAAGCAACATACAAGGAGAAACAGGACATGACCGAAGTCGTAATCGTCGGCGCCGCCCGTACCGCCGTCGGCTCTTTCAACGGGGCCTTGAGCTCGCTGCCGGCTCACGAACTGGGACGGGTCGCCATAGTTGAGGCGATTAGTCGCGCCGGGGTCGATCCGAAAGATGTTTCAGAGGTAATAATGGGCCAGATACTATCGGCCGGGGCCGGTCAGAACCCGGCCCGTCAGGCCGCCGTCAATGCCGGTATCCCCGTTGAAAGTACGGCTTATGGCATCAACCAGTTATGCGGGTCCGGGCTGCGCGCGGTGGCGCTGGGATCGCAGGCCGTTAAACTGGGCGACAGCGCCATCGTCGTCGCCGGCGGCCAGGAAAGCATGAGCCGGTCGCCGCACTGCATACACCTGCGCAACGGCACCAAAATGGGCGACGATCAGTTGATCGACACCATGGTCCGGGATGGCCTGTGGGATGCCTTCAACGGCTACCACATGGGGACCACGGCGGAAAACGTCGCCCGAAAATGGCAGCTGACCCGCGAGGAACAGGACGCCTTCGCCGCCGCCTCGCAGAACAAGGCGGAAGCGGCCATGGCCTCGGGCCGTTTCAAGGATGAAATCGTGCCGGTAACCATCAAGACCCGCAAGGGCGAAACCGTCGTCGATACCGACGAATATCCCAAGGCCGGAGTCACCGCCGAGGGGCTTGGCGGTTTGCGCCCGGCCTTCGCCAAGGATGGCACGGTAACCGCCGGCAATGCCTCGGGCATCAACGACGGCGCCGCCGCCGTGGTGCTGATGAGCGCCGAAGAGGCCGGGACGCGCGGCGTCACGCCGCTGGCCCGTATCGTTTCGTGGGCGACGGCGGGGGTCGATCCGTCGGTCATGGGGACCGGCCCGATCCCGGCCAGCCGGGCGGCGCTGGAAAAGGCCGGCTGGACCGTCGCCGATCTGGACCTGATCGAAGCCAATGAAGCCTTCGCCGCCCAGGCCTGCGCCGTCAACAGGGACATGGGCTGGGATACCGATAAGGTCAACGTCAACGGCGGCGCCATCGCCATCGGCCATCCGATCGGGGCGTCGGGGGCCAGGGTGCTGGTGACGCTACTGCATGAAATGCAAAAGCGCGACGCGAAAAAAGGCCTGGCGACCCTGTGCATTGGCGGCGGCATGGGCATCGCCATGTGCGTGGCCCGCGATTAACCTTGATCCGGTGGAGGGGAACCGATGAACGATAAAAGAACAGCCATTGTTACCGGCGGAACCCGCGGTATCGGTCGGGCCATTTCCGTCGCCCTGAAAAATTCAGGCTATGCCGTTGCCGCCAGCTATGCCGGCAACGATCAGGCGGCCGACGCCTTCAACGGGGAAACCGGAATTCCGGTCTATAAATTCGATGTCGGCGATTTCACCGCCTGCGCCGACAACATCGCCGTTATCGAGGCCGACCTGGGGGCGGTCGATGTGCTGGTCAACAACGCCGGCATCACGCGGGACTCCATGCTGCACAAAATGACGCCCGAACAATGGTCGGCGGTTATAAATACCAACCTGAACGGCCTGTTCAACATGACCCGCAATGTCATCGGGGGAATGCGCAACAGGGGCTTTGGGCGGATCGTTAATATCAGTTCCATAAACGGCCAGAAAGGCCAGATGGGGCAGTCCAACTATTCCGCGTCCAAGGCCGGCGACATAGGCTTCACCAAGGCGGTGGCCCAGGAAAACGCCTTCAAGGGGATAACCGTCAACTCCATCGCGCCGGGTTACATAGGCACCGATATGGTCCGCGCCGTGCCCGAGGAAGTGCTGAACACCAAGATCATTCCGCTAATCCCGGTCGGGCGGCTGGGCGAACCCGAGGAAATCGCCCGTTGTGTGGTTTTTCTGGTCGCTGACGAAGCGGGTTTCATTACCGGCTCGACTTTGACCGTCAATGGCGGTCAATACATGGCCTGATCCGGCGCATCCGGTGCCGGGCGATGGGTGCTATTGCAATTTCGGCACCGTCGCGATCATCGATGGCCGGTCGGCAACTGCTTCGTACCAATCGGCAAGGGCCGGACGGGCGGTTCGCCAGCTATCGTCGTCGAAGCGGAAATCCAGATAGCCGAGGACGCAGCCGACGGCCAGCAGGCCGATGGTCAGGGGTTCGCCGAAACTATCGACCTGTTCTTCCAGCGCATCGAGGCCGCTTTCGAGCTTTGCCTTCTGAATGGTGTCCCAATCGGTCGAGCGCAGGCTTTCGGGGCGCAGGTTTTCGTAGATCCTGAGTACGACGGCATCCATGATGCCGTCGGCCAGCGCCTGTAGACGAAGCGCCTGGAACCGTTCGCCGCCCGCCTGGGGAAACAGTTTCAGGCCGTCATGCAGGCCATCCAGGTATTCACAGATCACCCGGGAATCATAAAGCGCCTCGCCGCCATCGGTAATCAGGGCCGGGATTTTGCCCAGCGGGTTGTCATCGGTTGGTCCGGTGCCGGGGCCACGGCTGATGACCGGATCAATTTCGATGCGATCGGCAAGGCCCGTTTCATGGGCGAACACCATGACCTTGCGGACGAATGGAGAGGTCGGCGAATAACGGAGCTTCATGGGGTCCTGTCCTTTTTAAAAATTATCCTTGCGGTGGCGGATTTCGGCGAACACCCGAGCCGCATCCCGGTCGGCCAGTCCGACCGCCTGTCCCAGGCCTTCGGCATCGGCGCGCAAAAACGGGTTGCACAGCTTTTCTTCACCCAGCCCCGATGGCACCGTCGGTCGTCCGGCCCGGCGCAGTTCGTTGATTTCATTGGCGCGTTTTATCAGGGCCGGATTTTCGGGGTCAACCGACAGCGCGAATTTGGCGTTGGCGGCGCTGTATTCGTGGGCGCAATAAACCATGGTGTCGTCAGGCAACGCCCTTAGTTTCAGCAACGACGACCACATCTGTTCCGCCGTGCCTTCGAATACCCGGCCGCAACCCAGCGAAAACAGGGTATCGCCGCAAAACAGCGCCCCGTCCTCCTCGAACCAATAGGCGTTATGGCCGCCGGTATGGCCCGGCACATCGATCACCCGGGCGGTGTGGGAACCGACCGATACCGTGTCGCCTTCGGCGACCCGATGATCGATGCCGGGGATGCGGGCGGCATCGCCGCCGGAGCCGGTGATGGTGCAGCCGCAGGCCTGCTTCAGTTCCAGGTTGCCGCCGGTATGGTCGCCGTGATGGTGGGTGTTGAAAATTTGCGTCAGGGTCCAGCCCCGTTGCGCTAGCGCATCCCTGACCGGCCCGGCCATCGCCGGGTCCACGCAAGCGGTTTCGCCGCTGTCGGGATCGTGAATCAGGTAAACGTAGTTGTCGTCAAGGACGGTAATCTGAACAATCTCAAGGTCGGCCATGGTCCGGGGGGGTCCTGTGGTTATCGCGGCCTTCAGGTTAGCATCTTGTGTGATTGTGTTAAAGTGAGCATGCCATGTGGACCGATGCCATTGATCTGAGGGATTTTTACGCCGACGGCCTGGGCGCCGTCGCCCGGCGCATGATTCGTCGGCGCGTCCGCGCCATGTGGCCGGATGTAAGCGGCATGAAGGTCCTGGGGCTGGGCTTCCCGACCCCTTATCTCGGCCCCTTCCGGGGCGAAGCCGAACGGGTGCTGGCGGCCATGCCGGCGGTTCAGGGGGTGTTGCACTGGCCCGCCGACGGGGGCGGCCTGACGACCTTGATCGATGAATGCGAACTGCCGTTTGCCGATATGTCCATGGACCGGGTGCTGATGGCGCACGCGCTGGAATGCGCCGAAAATGTCCGGCCGATGATGCGCGAGGCCTGGCGGGTGCTGGCCGGCGGCGGCCGGCTGATGGTCATCGCGCCCAACCGGCGCGGCCTGTGGTCGCGGTTCGAACGCACCCCGTTCGGTCACGGGCGGCCCTATTCCAGCGGTCAGTTGTCGCGGGCCCTGCGCGATAATCTGTTCATTCCCGGCAATATAGAACGGGCGCTGTACGTGCCGCCGACCCGCTCCCGGATGATGCTGTCGTCGGCTCCGGCGATCGAGGAAATCGGCCAGCGCTGGTTCAAGGGCTTCGCCGGCGTGCTTATCGCCGAAGCCAGCAAACAAATTTACGCCGGCCAGCCCGAAGCGCCGCGCCGGCGGGCCTATATGCGGTTACCGCAGCGCCATCCGGACGGTTCGACCCGTGGACCGACATCCTGACGGAACAATCCCGCAACAAAAAAAAAGAGTGGCCCGAAGGCCACCCTTTTATTTTGTGAATCTTTCATCTTGTTAACGGAAAGCCCACGATTCCTAATCAGCTAAAAAAGGAAGCACCAAGAATGCTTCTTCTCAAAACAAATTTCAAGGTATTTAATACAACCATACCTTAATTATGCATACAGGGGGCACAATTATGAAGTGGCGACTGGGACTTGACATCGGAACCAATTCCATTGGCTGGGCTGCGTTGACGCTGAATGGCGAGAAAGGTGTCTGGCGACCGTCGGGGATTGTCGCCAGTGGCGTCCGGATTTTTTCCGATGGTCGCAATCCAAAAGATAAACAATCCAACGCCGTCGCCCGCCGGTTGCCGCGCCAGCAGCGTCGAATGCGGGACCGGTATTTAAGGCGGCGCGGCAAATTTATGGATGCATTGATCCGCCATGGTTTAATGCCGGATGGTGCCGATGCGAGAAAAGCCCTTGAACGCGAGGACCCCTGGGCCTTGCGTGTAAAGGGCCTTGATGAGGAGTTATCCCTGCATCAACTGGGTCGCGCGTTGTTCCATTTGCAGCAACGCCGGGGCTTCAAGTCAAATCGTAAAACCGATGCCGGTGGCGATGACGATAGCGGCAAGATAAAATCCGCCGCCAGCGCGGCCATTAAGGCGATGGAGGAAACGGGCGCCAGGACGCTTGGCGAACTGTTGGCCGGGCCCCGGATCAAAGACCCTAAATTGGCCCACACGCATCCAGTCCGTACCCGATTGAAAGGCAGCGGAGCCAAGGCCCATTACGATTATTACCCGACTCGCGACCTGATCGAACGGGAATTCAATTATCTTTGGGACGCGCAAAAGCGTTTTCACGGGGATGCGTTGGCAGACGTGGCGCGGGATGATTTATACGATATTCTGTTTTTTCAACGCGAACTTAAGGCTCAGCCGGTCGGTAAATGTTCCCTCGATCCTAGCCAGGAACGGGCCCCCAAGGCCTTGCCGTCGGTGCAGAGGTTGCGCATTTATCAGGAGATTAACCACCTGAGCATCCGTCTGCCCGGCGAAGCTGCGCGACCGTTAACCCTGGCGGAACGGGACATCCTTGTTGAAAAGGCGCTTAATTCCCTGAAACTGACGTTCGACGCTGCCCGCAAAGCCCTGAAAATTCCCCGGGATGCCCGCTTTAATATGGAAAGCGAAAAGCGCAAGCATCTGGATGGTGACAAAACGGCGGTCATTTTAACCGGCGCCAGGAAAGGAAAATGGAAGGCGTGGCGAAATTTGTCGTTCGCAGATCAGGAATCAATTGTCGAAAAATTGCTCGACGAAGAAAACGAAGGCAAACTTCTGCAATGGCTGACGGCAAACTACAACCTTGCCGCCGAAACGGCGCAAGCGGTCGCCGGGTCGATCTTGCCCGATGGCCATGGGCGGTTGGGCCTGGCGGCGACGAAGCGGGTTCTGGCGGAACTCGAAAAAGACGTTATCAGCTATGATAAGGCAGTAGTCGCCGCCGGCTATCATAGTCACTCGCAACTTGATTTCGATGGCGAAGTTTTTAACGTCCTGCCCTATTACGGCGAAGTGCTGGAACGTCATGTCGCTTTCGGCTCCGGCGAACCGGCGGACCTGCCCGAGAAACGCTTCGGCAAGATCGCCAACCCAACCGTTCATGTGGCGCTTAACCAGATCAGGCGGACGGTCAATACCTTGAGCAAAAGGTTTGGCCCGCCAACTGAAATAGTCGTCGAACTGGCCCGCGATCTGCCCCTGTCGGCCAAGGGAAAATCGGAACTGGAGAAGACCCATAGCGCCAATCAAACGGCTAACGATGCCCGACGTAAACTGCTGGCGGAAATGGGGCAGACCGATTCGTACGATAACCGTATGCGCCTGCGGCTGTGGGAGGAACTGAACCCCAAAGATTCCCTTGACCGGCGCTGCCCCTATACGGGGAAACAGATCAGCCGTGGCATGGTGTTATCGGCGGAAGTCGAAATTGAACATATTCTGCCATTTTCCCGCACCCTCGATGACGGCATTGGCAACAAGACTCTGTCCATGCGACAGGCCAACCGGTTCAAGGGGCAGCAAACGCCACACGAGGCTTTTGCCTTGTCGCCGACGGGATATGACTGGCAAGGTATTTCGGCGCGGGCGGTAAACTTGCCGAACAACAAATCCTGGCGGTTCGGACCCGACGCCATGGATCGTTATGACGACGAAGAGCGTAATTTTCTGGCTCGGCAATTGGTCGATACCCGATACATGAGCCGTCTGGCCACGCTGTATTTGCGACGCACCGGGGCCGATGTGTGGGTAACGCCGGGCCGGTTCACATCGGACCTGCGCTGGGCCTGGGGGCTGGATTCCGTTCTTGCCGGGCATAACCGGGAAGAAGGGGGCGGCCCCGTCAAGAACCGCGATGACCACCGCCATCACGCTATCGACGCCGTCGTTATCGCCTTGACCGACCGGGGGCTTTTGCAGCATGTCGCAACCGTCGCGGCACGGTCCGAAGAACGCTTTGACAAGCGTTACTTGGCCGGTATCGACGATCCCTGGGATAAATTTCGTGATACGGTGCGCGACAGTATCGAGCGAATTGTCGTCAGCCATAAGCCCGACCACGGGGTGCAGGGGGCGTTGCACAACGACACGGCCTATGGCGTAGTTGAGCCGGCAGACGACAAAGGTCGTTCCCTTGTCGTTCATAGAGTTCCATTGAATAGCTTAAAGCCGAAGCAACTCGATAACATTCGGGACCCTTTGATCCGGGAACAGTTAAAGGACAAAGCGGCGGGCCTGGAAGGGAAAAATTTTACCGACGCTCTGGTCGCGGCAGGTGAGGCCATGACCCCGCCGGTCAGGAAAGTGCGGATCGTTGAAAGGTTAAGCGTTATTCCTACCGTCACCGATGGGAACGGAAAGGTTCTCAAAACATATAAGGGTGACGCTAATTATTGTTATGATATTTTCCTGGGCGATAAGGGAAAGTGGACGGGTCGGGTCGTCTCCCGCTTTCAGGCGAATCAGAAAATTTTTACTTCGGACGCCCGCGCATTGCCTGATGGAACACCCCTGATTATGCGCATAAGGGGGAACGATATGGTTGCTGTCGGCATGGGCGCGGCGCGGCGCATCATGCGGGTCGTCAAGTTTTCAACCGGACAAATCGTACTGGCGGATCATCGTGAGGGTGGCGCTCTGAAGTCTCGTAACGACGACAAGGAAGACTCCTTCAAATATGAAACGGTCTCTCCCTCAAGTCTTCAAAAATTGAAGGTCCGTCTCGTTCATGTTGACCCATCGGGACGGCTGTTCGATCCGGGGCCGCCCGAATGATCGGTCGGGTTGTCGAGATCGCCACCGATGGCGTTCACCTCTCCGTCGAACGTGGCTTCATGGCGGTCAGTCAGGATCGTCAAAAAATTGGCCAGGTCGCCCTCGATGACATTGCGGCCCTGGTGATCCACGGCCACGGCGCGACCTGGTCGGCCAACCTGACCGCCCGCTTAGCCGACCGGGGGGTGCCGATAGTTATTTGCGGATCGAATCACGCGCCCGTGGCGCTCGTCTGGCCGATTGACGGTCATTACGAACAAGGCCGGCGGATGCAGAAGCAGGCGGAAGCCTCTCGACCCTTGCGCAAACGCCTTTGGCGGGAACTGGTCAAAAGCAAGATTTTGGCCCAGGCCGACGCCCTGGAAGCCATTGGCAGGCGTTCCGGCGCCCTGCGTGATTTGGCGGCCAAGGTCAGGTCCGGCGATTCGGAGAACATCGAGGGCACGGCGGCGCGGCGATACTGGCCATTGATGATGGGCGAAGACTTTCGGCGCGACCGGGAAACCGGAGGCGCCAACGCCATGCTGAATTATGGCTATATGATTTTGCGGGCGGCGACTGCGCGTTCAATTCTGGCGGCTGGCTTGCACCCTTCGCTGTCGGTTCACCACGAAAGCCGGGGCAGCGCCCTCCGACTGGCGGATGACCTGATGGAGCCATTTCGCCCATACGTTGATGTCGTGGTTAGAAATTTGTTGAAGACAGCGGGAAAAGAACTGGACAGGGACGCCAAGGCGGCTCTGGTTAAGGTCACCACCCTGGACCTGCAAGGCCCGAAAGGCGCCTCTCCCTTGCAAACCTGCCTGGACCGTCTCGCGACGTCGCTGGCCATGACCTACATGGGTGAGCGGAACGGGCTGGAACTTCCGGGGCCGGCATTGGCGCTATTCAGTTTCTTCGGCGAATCATGAGCTATCTAAGCGGATACCGGATCATGTGGATGATGGTGTTGTTCGATCTGCCGGTGATTGATACCGAAGAACGTAAGGCCGCTACCGGTTTCAGGAACTTTCTATTGGATCAAGGATTTGAAATGGCGCAATTTTCCGTTTATATTCGCCATACGGCAGGGAAAGAGGCGGTGGAGGCGTTGACCCGGAAGGTCCAGTCATCCATCCCGCCGAGCGGAAAGGTGGATATTTTGCAATTCACCGATAAACAATACGAAAATATTGTCAGTTTTAGGGGTGGTGGACGCGGGACGAGCAACAAAAATCCGGATCAGTTCGTTCTTTTTTGACCGTTCATTTATAGTAGTTATTGTAATGACACTGAATTTATCAACCACCAAAAAGAATAACCCCTTGAGAATCAAGGGGTTATTCAGGGGTGTAGTTTAGCTGATTAAGAATCGCGGGCCAACCGCAACATGATGGATGAACGGGCAAAGACCATCGATAGTTTAGCTGATTAAGAATCGCGGGCCAACCGCAACCGAAAACAGCGGTCGGGATATCCGTTACCAAGTTTAGCTGATTAAGAATCGCGGGCCAACCGCAACTAATCGAACGCGTCAACGATCACGAAAAAGAGTTTAGCTGATTAAGAATCGCGGGCCAACCGCAACGGCGGCGATCATATGGTCGGGCCTAGCGGCAGTTTAGCTGAT
>VAPL010304642.1_pt1 | contig 21194 bp, 13 predicted proteins | sample 3395061 | NCBI WGS metagenome assembly VAPL01 (sample SAMN08290444, study PRJNA428436) | hydrothermal vent metagenome | isolation source: Deep-sea hydrothermal vent chimney 2 | place: Pacific Ocean: Juan De Fuca Ridge | depth 2182 m m | reverse complement strand
CCAGTTGAACCACCACCAGTTGAACCACCACCAGTTGAACCACCACCAGTTGAACCACCGCCAGTTGAACCTCCACTCGTGGGACTGCCAGCCATACGCAACAAAGCGCGCCCCGTAACAATTTTGCGAGTACGGTTGGCAGCAGCTTCACCGGGACGCACCTTGCTCCAACTGCGATTGGGCTTATCCCAGATTTCCAGCGTGATTTCGAGGCTGTCCGCGTTGGCTTCGGTCACTGTTATAGGTAAAGAAACAGTGACGGTATCCGGCATGCCAGTCACCTGAGGAGTAATATCATTACCATTAGCCATCACTTTGAAACGGGCAAAATCCAGCGGAGAGTCATCCCACAGGCCCACTAAAATGCTATCCACGCTTGAGGCGCCGCCCACGGGGGTGAGCGTCATTACCGGACGCATCATGTCATCATGCACATTCAATTTAGGCGCGCCAATATCCAGCCAACGTGCAATCAGGCGTTTTTCAGCTTCAGGCATGTTGGACACATACGCCAGATGCTCGCTCACCTTGGGCCAGATTTCAGGAAACTCAAGCCCCTTGCCATCCACTAAAACACCACTATCTCTCGGCGGCAAACCCGTGGGCGGCAGACCCGTGATCGGGTCACGTCCATCCAGGCGTTCACCATAGAGAGCCCAGGCCAGCATGCTGGAACGTGCACTATTGACAGAAATCCAACGCGATGACGTACAACACCGATTGCCATTACGAGAAGTTATACGATCCCTGTCTGGCACATCAATATCCGTAAGGCCATCGCCGGATTTGAAACCGGAATCGATGACAGTGCCATCCTCGCGCGTGTATTTATTCTTGGTGAGCAATTCATAAGTACGATTACTGCCATCCAGGCGCAGACCGGTGAGCTGCTGGGCCGACTCGCCTTCCGCATGACAGGAAGCACAGCGATCCTGCACAATAGGCGCAATATTATTATCCCAATCCACAGCAAAGGAACGCCGGGCTGTAGACCCCGCCTCTCCAGGATAAGTGACCTGGGCACTGGCAACTGTGGGGTAACCCTCGGCATCCTCGCCCACAAACAACGGCGCACTGATACCGGTAAAGTCACCAAATTCGCTGTCATTTCCCTCGGCCAATGAGTCAAAGGTGTTCATACCTTCGCGGGTGTGAACATGACAACCCGCGCAATACTGCTGTTCACCACGCGCTACCGAGCGCGACGCGGTTTCAATATCCAGTGCCATGCCACGTTTGTCGATGGTCTGCATCAGGAAAGGCGTATCAGCGGGCACCCTCACAATGAAGCTGGTATCCGGGTTGCCCTGAGCATCGTTGGGTTCCAGCCCTTCCGCATTGGGCTTGCGTACCGGGTACTCACCAAGAATGCGCAGATGATGTTGCTGGAAGCCGGACCATTTTTCATCCCCCTTGTAAAGATTCTTGGGGATATTGGGCACGGGCATGAGCACGCGTATGCCGTAGATTTCATCATTATCAAAAATGGCCAGTTCGGCACCACTGACAGCCAGATTCATATAGGTGCGGCCCGACATTGCGCCGCCACCATCTCTCATATTCCACGGTGTACCGTTAAGCGAGCGGGTTTCCCGGTCATACATGGAGGCCGCACCGGTGAGACCATACGGCGCGCCAGCAGGCAGGCGCGGATCCTGGCTGCCATCATTGCGAGTAGGCAGGCGGATATTATCGGGGTCCGGGCGAGGAATGCCATAAATATCCTGATAACGCACCACCGCGCGCGGCATGATTTCATGATACTCGGGAAAATCCACCACTATTCGAGCATCAGCGGCAATATGTCCAATCTGGCGAATACTGTTGGGTTCCAGTGGCAGCAGCCAAATACCGGCATCTTTGCCGATGACTTCTTTGACAGCTTCCAGTGTCGTGTCTCGAAACACAGGACTGCTAATCGTGGAGGCACCACCGATGGCATAGGTGGTCAACAAATCATTATCAGGTGCGGCGGCAGGATGGCTGAAACGACCGCTCATTTTCACCGTTCGATCGCCGACCGGATGATTAAAATACTCTGTGGAAGAATAACGCCGTGATTGCGTGTCACCCGCACTGGCCAGCGGCGTTAAACGAAACTGATCAGGCCGGGCAAAAGGCGTCAGCTGGGTACCTGACCTCCAGGTATCTGGCAACGTGGTAAGCTCAGCCCCTGCTTCATTGCCTATACGTGTACGATGTATAAAGTCTGCCCCCGGAGGATCAACCGGAAAACGCTCCAGAGAACCAAACCCGGTCTGTTGCTGGTTATAATAAAGGGTGGTAACGATGTCGCCATCCGAAAGCTGGGTAAAATAGTGATACGACCACTGCGTAGCATCGTTTTTGCCCGCAAAAATAAACGGTGCGGAGCCATCGGGGTTGATTTCAAACAGGGAAAAATTGTTATTGCTGGTACGTTGCAGCATACGGTCGAAATTGGTGTAAACAATACGTCCGTCCATCAAGGTGACAGGGTGTAGCTGGTTTTTCATGGCACGGTGACTCAGCACTTCCATATTTTTTCCGTCGCGGTCCATAGCAAACAGCTGGAACATGGAGAAACCTTCTTGCCGGTTACTGGTAAAACCGATGCGACCATCCGGCATGAAAAACGGACCGGTATCCATTACAGGCACCCTGGACACCCACTCCGAATCCTTTCCGGGATAAGCACGACCAGCAAACATCTTGCTGTCCGGTGAAATTTGAATATCTTCCCCGGTCTCCAAATCGTACATAAAAATCAGCACTGGGTTGGCGTAAGGTTTAAGGCCACCAAAAATAGAGGTGGCAAACTTGTTACCATCGAGTTTGCCATTGGGGTCAAGCCTCATAAAAGTCTGGAAACCTGAAACAGACTGTTCTTTCATACCCAAGTGATCATCAGTCACAAAAGTGCGGGTATCAGTAAATTTGGCATACACCACATAACGCCCATCAAAGGAAACGTTAGGGTCCGCCACCGAACATACAGGGTTTGAAGTATCATCCTCGTTGCAATTCACTAACACTTTTTCTGCAGCTGGATCACCGGGAGTCATACTGGAGTCGTGTAAGACCAAGTCACAACCGGGTTGATGATAAACATTATTGCTGGCTGACAACCACAAATCATTGACACCGTTCCAATTCAACAAAGAATCCGGAGCACCGGACCGCGGACGTAAAACCGGCTCCTTGCCCCGAGGGCAGCGCACATACACCACATCGTAATCAATATCAGCAAACTGGGCCTGGTGTTGTGCCGCAGATGCTGTTTCCGGCAGGCTCAGAACTATTAAAAGACCGAAGATGGTCCATGCGGGGGAAAAATATTTAGTCATTTTGTTTATCATCATGTTGAAGGAACTTGTGAGGGGACTTGTATTAAAACAGCTCATGCCTATGTCTCCGTACCGGTTAACGCAGCAAGAGGGCGTCGGGTTCCCCATGCATTACTGTCTCACGTTTATTGATATTTTTGGGAAGACACAATTCCGAACATCGCAAACCATTCTGGGAACTGCACATCCATGTTTAGACGCAAATGACCGTGCCATAACAAAAATGACGCTCTCTTTCCATTCCCTCAATCAATCGCCTCCACGCACTGAATCTTGACTGCGGACAAGTGATTTTGCGACCCGCTCCACACTTTCAATCGGAGCACTCAGTGAGGTCAAACGTGGCATAACGGGCTGCAGTTAAAAGCTCTACTGGACGAAAAGAACCGCTATGACACACATTTGACATCTCAAACGTTGCATTTATGATCAGCACCAACAATAGCTTCTTCAGGCGACGCAGGAACAGCAATCCATGGACCAACAACCAGACTTTTGATATTATCAGTTCGCTCAAAAAAGGGATTACAACGCTGATCATATATTGATCTGCAACCTGAGCCCTTTATTTATGGCGAGCGATTCACGGCATGTGGTATCCGCCATCATAACTTATTACTAGCCTTCTACAGTGGTACCCGATGACCACCGCCAAACCTCAAATTGTTGACCCACAAGCACATGATGCCTTTTGTACGTTTGCCCGCAGCATGGGGCTGGATCCGGATGACCTTTGGGTGGGACGTTATGTTGACTACGAATGGCAGCACAGTCGTTATGTTTTCGAGCACGCCTGCCATTCACTGAAGGGGCAGCAGGCACTGGAATTTGGCTGCAACTACGGTGCCACAGCCATCGTGCTGGCCACCTTGGGTGTCACCGTTACCGCCATCGACATCGATGAACAATATATCGAACTGGCGAAGCTCAATGCCGCGCGTTATGGTTTGAGTGAAAAAATCACCTTCCTGCACGTCACGGATACCACACGACTACCTTTTGAAGCTGCACAATTTCATCTCGCTTCCTGCAACAGCGTGCTGGAGTATGTCCCTGCCGATGTCCTGCAAAAAGTACAACGCGAGATAGACCGGGTGCTGGCAAAGAATGGATTGATTTTTATTGCTGGCACCAGCAACCGGATTTGGCCAAAAGAAGTGCATTCCGGAAAATGGTGTGTCAACTACCTGCCTCCGCGACTGGACCACATTTTATTTGCCGGACAAAGTCTGGAGCGCGGTGTATTTCCCTGGCAGATCCTGCGCGGTTTTGGTGATTACCAAAATGCGGATCTAGCCTCCAACGGCAAGGCCTACCTCGCTGCCAAGGCTAGCATGGGCATCCCCCAAAATCGTCTGCAAATATTGCGTATCACCAATCGTTTGCTGGGTCTGTTTGGCATCACGGTGGGACTTATCACGCCCAGCATCTCAGTGACACTGCGCAAGGCATAATCGTAAGAAATGCCCTCAGATATCAGGTAACAGAATCCAGCAACTGCGCTAATTCAATGGCCTTGTGGTGGCGCGAATATCGCAATACATCCTCTTCACTCGCCACTGGTGCCTGACCTTGCCCTAACAGAACGATAAAACGCTCCAAAGCACGAGCGATATCCCCCGCATCGTCAATCTTCGCATGGGTATCAATTCCGAGAGTCTTCAACAATTGTGCCGTATCACCTCGCATGTCCACCAGTGACAGAATAGGCTTGCGAGCACGGATATATTCGTAAATCTTGCCTGGGATTTGCCGGTTGCAATCCGCTCCCTGAAACACCAGCAAACCATCGGCGGAAAGCATTTCCTCCAGCGCCTGCTGGTAAGAACAATGGGCCTCCAGCGTTACCACATCGGATAGGCCGCGGGCCTTAATCTGTTCGCGATACAACAATTCACTGCCGCTTGCACGCAAAATGACCTTCAGTTTTTCCCGCTGAACACTCCCCTGTTCCAGCAGCTGTGCCAGCGCGGCAAAAAATGGCCCGGGGTCACGGTCTTCCGGCTCCAGCAAACCACTGTGTACCAACACAAGCGGCCTGTTAGAATCCGCCGACGCGGGAGCCACATCCGACAATGATAAAAAACTTTCCTCATCGTAACCATTGGAAATTAACGTAAAACGTGAACCCGGCAACGACGGATAGCGCTCACGATACAAAGCTTGCGCACTGGGGGTCACAAACACCGCCTTAGTGCAATTCTGCAAGGTTTTTCGCTCCAACCAGGAGCGGCTGCGGCGAGTCAGTGGCTCTGTAGGAAAACTTTCATAAATCATAGGGTCGCGAAAATCAGCAATCCAGGGCAGGCCACTGATCCGCTGCAAGGTCATTGCAATCATGTGTGCTGACGAGGTGGGGTAGGTAGACCAGATAGCCTGCGGACGATGCTTTTTGATCATACGCAGCCCGGCAGGAACCGCACTGAACCACCAACTTGCCCACTGATCCGGAATAGCTGACCAGCGCAGGTACCGGCCCTTGATCGCCAAATCCCGCGCAGCATCCAGGGCAAAGGTTTTTTTGACCACCAGCTCCTGAGGAATCTTGCCCAACAAATCATCCGACTGATGTGGATAGGCTCGTGCCTTTGGCGTCAGCACCAATGGCTGCCAATCATTTTCCGGCAAATACCGACAAAAACTCAAGGTCCGATGGATTCCACTGCTCCCCTGAAAAGGAGGAAACTGAAAGGCCACCATCAATACACATTTAGACATACACTACTCCGAATCCCCACACCCCCTCAACGACGGCTACGGGTAAAAACATCAAAATTGATTACTGATTGACCAGTGCTCGCCAAAATGGTCGCTGATCTTTCAGGTGCCATTTGGCAAAAGCATTGGCCCGCAGCAACGAAACAAAGTAGCTAACCAGGGAAACCTCCCCTCTGCGCACCACTCCGACACTACGGGAAAAACAATTAAACAGGTCATCATTAAAGTCCAGCCAGTGGATACCGGATTTTCTTTCCCGGCTGGAGTCATAGGCTGAGGCATCCAACAAAACCTGCAACAAATTATGCCCGGAGCGAGGGCCAAGCTCGTATTGAATCCAGGGGCGGGCATTAATCTCAATCAAATAGTTTTCTCCGGTTTCTTTCGCGTGCAAAATTTCAAATTCTGCGATACCAAAATAGTCGATACGATTCGCCACATCACGCGCCAACTTTTCCACTGTGGGATTCTCGCGCAACGCCACATAACTACCAACGGCGCATTGATCCGCCACCGGACGTAATTTTTCAGCAACAAAGCTCACCATTTGTTCGCCATTGCGTGCCAATCCCACGGAATATTGGGTCAAATTAAGACCCAGCAATGATTGAGTAACAATGGGCTGAACCTGGCCAGCACGAAAGGTTTTCAAGCATTGTTGAAGGCTGGCACGGTCAGCCGCTTCTATTGCCTTGGGTACCAAGCCCGCTCCTGCATTCATCACACCTTTGTACGGACGCAGCAACAGCGGGTAATTCAACTCTGCATCCGACGGCAAGTCCTGCGTATCAAACTGATACAAACGTGGGGCTGCCACATTGTTTTCATCACACCAATGGGCAAACAGGAGTTTATCGGTACAAATCTTCAACACATCATCACTAGCCTGTAGTACCGTGTCGTAAGCCTGTTCTAACGAAGGACGGTTTGATACCAAAAAATCGATCCAACGGTCACTGGTGGCAATAAGCGAACACACCCCGGACTGGCTCAGTTCCAGCAGCGTTTGCAACACTTCGCTATCACTACTTCCATTGCAAAAAATGCTTTGCGTCAGTGAAGATCGAAAGGCGATGCCGTCCCGCGTGTCTAGCAACACCGGTTCTAGGTTGTTGGCCACGGCATTGCGTACAACAGCCAGCGCGGTCACGCTGGCCCCAAGGATAATCAACCTATTTCGCGACACCCGCGTACTCTCCCACATTCATTTTTTATTGTTGCCCACACACGCTCATTTCATGGCGCTAAAAACACAACTGATCATTGCTACTGTCCGTCATTCAGATATACAGACCTTTACATCCGGGCATGATACGGATGATACAGGGCCGTAACAACTCACAGACCATCCTCCCGAGGGATAATATTCACATTACACTCACTCTATGCTATTCCGTTTATTTCCAATAAAATAAGCACCGCAGGCTTATGATGTGAGTGCAATTTGATCACCCGCACATCACCCCACCTGCAAAATTAACGGTCAGGATTTTTTCAAATGCGCAAAAATCATTCAACTTGCCTTATTGGTTTGTTCAAGAACAAGGAAAGGCATGGGATTTACAAGTGTACAATGAGCATTGTTGGCACAGCAATCAGCAGGCAAACTAAAGGCAAGCTGAACAGTTACAGAAAATTTACACTCTGCCGAGGGGCATCAGCAAAAATGGATAGTATTTTTCATCGTCTAACAAAGTGCCAATACAGAAGCAGGCTGCGTTCGCAACCCAACAAACAGCTCATAGCCTGTTTTGCACTGTATGCACTGATTTCTGTCAATGCCCATGCCATAGTGGAAGGCGGACCAAATGATTACTACAGCACAGACCGGTGGACGCGACAATATCTCAATTCGGTGAACTCCCTGCATCTGGTACCTGCCGAAGCTCAAGTGACCAGGGGATACGCTGCTGCACCGGGAACCAAAACCTACAATATCTGGGAAGAAATTGATTTCACTCTACGGTGGTTTCCCAATCACCCGAAAGGACTTCAATTTATGTCAAAATGGCTACCAAAGTACCCGCATCCACCAGACAAAAACGTCGAGTATTACTTCCAGAAGGCTCTCACCTATAAACCCGCACCCGAACTCCGACCTGTGGATGCGACGGTGCGGGTACTTTATGCCATTTATCTGCATAAACAGAAAAAATATCAACAAGCCCAGGAACAATATGAGTCCGCGCTATCGATAGCACCGAACAATTCCGAAATACACTACAACCTCGGGCTGCTCCTGGCTGAGAAAAAAGATTACCCCGCCGCACTGAAGCATGCTCAAACAGCCTATACACTAGGCTTCCCCCTTCCAGGGTTGAAAAATAAATTAAAAAAAGCAGGCGTATGGAAAAACATACCCAAAGAAAAGCAACAACCGTAACCACCCTTCAGGGAGCCTCTGATTAAAGAATTAATGAGCCCCCCCAAAACTATAGTTGACCTAATAAATGACCGGAATTTGTGGCTGGATAAACCTGGGGTGTAAACAACAAGACCCTGTGAGCATACTAAATACCATGGCTGACGGACTAATCCCCGCACCAGTGACGCACTCTGCAATAGGAGAGTCCGGCTCACGGGCTCTTTTTGCACAGGCCGCCGAAAACCGCCTTCATTGTCTTGAGAAGAATGGCCTGATGGTTTCGATGACAGGTCAACCCATCTGGTCAGACGAAAAATTTTCGGAGCAGGCAAAACAACAAAGTCACGCCGCGGTACTCATGAACGCCTACCAACAGCATGGCCCAAAACTACTTGATTATCTGCACGGCCCATTCGCACTTGCCATCATTGACAACAATAAAAATGAAGCATTACTGGCCATTGACCGTATTGGCATCCAACGCTTGTGTTACGGACAGACAATGCAAGATGGAGTAGTTTTTGGCTCCACTGCCGATGCTGTTCGACAACATCCTGAAATGGATTCCACCATCGATAACCAGCATGTTTTCTCATATTTGTTTTTCCATGCGGTTCCCAGCCCCGGCACTATTTATCACCAACAAAAAAAACTACTGCCGGGACAATACGCGCATTTCAAAAATGGAAAACTGGAAATAAAAACCTACTGGAACCCGCAATTCAACGATGCTGGGCGCGGTGATTTTTCCACATTAAAAACCGAGCTCCATGAACAACTGCACTCAGCGGTAAAGTATTGTACGGACACTACAGGAACCCCAGGTGCCTTCCTTAGTGGAGGCGTCGATAGCTCCGCAGTATCCGGTATGCTTGGAAAAGTTCTTGGAGAACCAGTAAACACATATTCCATCGGGTTTGCCGCCAAAGGCTATGACGAAATGGATTATGCCCGTGCTGCATCAAAATTTTATGGCACGGTTCATCATGAATATTACGTCACACCGGAAGATGTCTGCGACCTGCTCCCGCGTATCGCCAGCGCTTATGATGAACCATTTGGCAACGCCTCTGCAGTACCCACCTATTTTTGCGCACTGCTGGCAAAAAATGACGGCACCCACGCCCTCCTGTCTGGCGATGGTGGTGATGAATTGTTCGGAGGAAATGAACGTTATGCGCAGCAAAAGATTTTTGAGTTTTACGGCAATGCGCCAGGGGTATTGCGAAGCTGGCTACTGGAACCACTGATTTTCGCCTTTCCCGGCGGCAAAAATATTATGCCGATCCGCAAAGCACGCAGTTATATTGAACAAGCGAACATTCCACTACCAGACCGTTTGGAGAGCTACAACTTTATCAACCGCATTATCGCCACAGAAGTGTTCACCGACGACTTTCTATCTTCAATCGACACCGATCATCCACAGAAACTTCAGCGCGAACGATATGCTGACACCCATAGTAATTCCATTATCAATCGCATGCTCTATCTCGAATGGAAACAGGTGCTGGCCGACAATGACCTTCGCAAAGTCACACGCATGTGCTCACTGGCAGGCGTCGATGCACAATTTCCGCTGCTTCAGGATAACTTGGTCGATTTTTCAACACGCATTCCGCCCAGCTTCAAAGTCAAAGGGTTAAAGCTACGTTATTTTTTCAAAGAGGCTCTGCGTGATTTTTTACCACCGCAGGTCCAAAGTAAAAGCAAGCACGGTTTTGGACTCCCCTTTGGTGTGTGGTTATCCTCTCACCCCCAATTACAACAGCTCGCAAAAGACAGCTTGTCAGACCTAAAACGCCGAAACTTTGTACGTCCCGAATTTATTGATAACCTGACCCGCCAACACCAGAACGAGCACGCTGCATTTTACGGTGAAGCTATCTGGGTATTCATGATGCTTGAACTTTGGCTTCAGGCACATGAGCACTAGTTCATTCGCTGCAACCATGAAAACTGACGTCTGCCTCACCTTTGATATTGAATTTACCATCGGGGGTGCATTTTCCGACCCTGCCAACAAACAGCCTGTCAGCGAGCGGTCTGTGTTTTGTGATGTGGACGGAGAATCTCAAGGCCTAGGTTTTATTCTCAACACATTATCCAAACATAAATTAACCGCTACTTTTTTTGTTGAAGCACTCAACTTTCACTATTTCGGTGATTCACCGATGTCAGGTATTGCAAAAACCATTCTGGCCGCCGGACACGATGTACAGCTTCACCTCCATCCCTGTTGGCGTCATTTTCGCATGGAAAATTGGCAAACACAGTTATCCAGCATTCCCCCGAATGATTCCATGGCTGAACGAAGTACCGAAGATATTCGGGAAATCATTCAAGAGGGTATGCAGGCATTCGCACGCTGGGGAATAGCAAAACCCATCGCCATTCGAACGGGGGGATTGCAGGTTGATAAAATGGTTTACCATGTTATGCAGGAACTCGGAGTGCCCCTAGCCTCAAACATTGGCGTGGCAATATCCCCCCCCATTAATAGTGAACTGCATTTTTCTTCTGGCCGCCATTCTATTGCAGGCGTCTTGGAAATGCCGGTACTTTCCTACTGCGATTTATCATTTCGACAGAAAAAACATTTGAAATCGTTAACTATCACAGGCTCCTCTTGGAGTGAAACACGCCATCTTCTCAACAATGCCGTGCGCAAAAACATCAGCCCTGTTGTCATCTTGTCGCATCCCTCTGAGTTTGTAAAACATAGAGATGTACAGTACACGCAACTTGCCCCAAACCGCTTGAATCAATCCCGTTTTAAAACATTGTGCCTGTTTCTGGAAAAAAATCAGCAGCACTTCAATGTACTCACCTTCACAAAAGGACATTCCTACTGGCAAGCCCAACAGGAAGAACAAGCATTGTTGTCGGTAACGACCGGGATGACCATACGACGAATGCTGGAAAATAAATTTAACGACACGTTTTGATACTGTAATATGAGTTAAGGGCCATAGTTAATGGTGCATCAATAACATGCCACACCATATGAACCATGTGATTCAGACTTAAATATTAACGCTATAGATATACAAAAATTTGCTGAGCTTAATCTCTCTGCACGCAAGCAAGCGCGTTTCCAGCTAATTTGAATAACAATATTTTGATATTGAAAAGGAATAATGAGTGTTGCAACAGGAAAACAAGAATTACCTAAAAACGCTACCAACATATCTACTCGTAGCATCTTCTATCATTGGACTCTATATAGAATTTTCGGAATACTGGACGCCTATTGGAGGCGAAGCCAGCCTCCAGCTTTTTAAATTTGAAATCCCTTTTTTATTAACATTATCAATAATATTGTTTTTCCCAAAAATCAAAATAAAAACTGTTAAATATGTAGTCCCCGCAATACCAATTCTTGTTATTTATGCGTTTTTTGACAATTTTTATGGTTTTTTAGAAAGGTCGCCCCGCCCTTCAGACCTTCAAAATTTTTACACCATTTTTGATTTTTCCCCTAAAATGGTATCTTGGATTATTTTATTTTCCTTACTCATCCCTATTGCCATTATTTTATTAATTTATCAGAGCAATAAAAATTGTTCGCCAAAAGCTATTATATACTCACTATCTTATAGATTGTTTTTTCTATTGGCTACAGTGGCCATACTTTCATCAGACACTTTCATCAAATATCACACAAAAACATATACCTATATAAATTGGTCACAGGAGAGAACAATAAGAGAAAATGGAAGGTTTTCGAGCTTTATATTTTATGGCCATCAAGAAAAACAAAATTCTCTCACCTTAAAAAAGTATATGTCCAGCGACATAGACATACAAAGCATTCTGTATCCCGGATCAATAACCAATCCTCGAAATATTCATATTATTGTCTTGGAAAGCTTTATTGACCCAAGATTAATAAATGGGCTCCAGTTCAACAGATCTCCATTAGCCGTCGAATTACTACCCCACTTATACAAAAAGAATTCTTTTTCTCATGTCATATCACCAGCATATGGAGGAGGAACAGCACAGGCAGAATTTGAATTGCTTACCGGAATAAAAGCCTTAGCAAAAATCGACAGCATAGAATTCAATGTGATGAATGGGGAAAAGATGAGTAGCTTTGTGGATCACCTAAACCAATACGGCTATAAATCAATCGCAACAATAGCCACCGGAGCGGGGTATTTCAATTCAACCCAAGCATATAAAAGCCTTGGTTTTGACGAGGTTTCATTTTTAGAAGAAGGTAATCATTTTAAAAAACGAAAAGGTGATGCTAAAATTTTTGACGGCGATTTACTGGACCACAATATAGAAAAAATAAAAAAATCTTTACAAAATGAAAACACGCCGATATTTAACTATGTGTTAGGTATGTATGGTCATTTCCCATACAAAAGAAATGTAAGTGAGAGACCTGATATTATCGAGGTAAGCCACGAAGACGACAGGATTAAAAAAATATCAAACCAGTTTTTTTACAGAACAAAGGCCATAGCCAAATACATAAACCAGCTGCATTCCATTGACCCAAATTCTGTTATTTATGTTACTAGTGATCATTTACCACCACTGTTCGGTGATGAAATTAATTACCAATTCGATAAACATATAAACATCTCCTTTTTTATAAAAGGAAAAACCTCTATAAATGTTTCTGGCAAAAGGTACTTTGAAATACCTTGGCTAATTTGGGATTCCCTGACCGGAACAAAACACAAAAGACCTTTGCAAGACAATAAAATGGAGGAATTATATTTTAAAGCATTGTCGGAAAGCGTCCATTTATAGATTAGTGTTGGCTATCCAGGCAGCCAGAGCCCCCTCTATTGCCTGGCACTCATAACAACATGCTCGGCATTTCCCGTGCGGTAGCTGCGCAACAGACGTAAATAAAAACGCAGTCGCGTATTATCCCACGGCGCTATACGTGGCAGCTGCATAAAATCATCTGTACATTGTACTGCCGCCCAGGCCGTTGAAAAAGCAGCATCGAAGCCCGCTGCCTTCACCAAGCCAACATGCTCAGTTTCATAATCCTTACCTGGCACCCCATTGGGGTAAGCGAACAACGTGACTTCTTTTTTAGTTAGCGCTTCCAGCTGTCGTTTTCCTGTTTCAATCTCCTGCTTCGCTTCGTCCAAGCTAATCCTGCTAAGAATGGGATGATTAACCGTATGCGCCCCCACGCTCATCCCCGACTTTATCAGCACTGACACCTGTTCCTCACGCATCATGGGAGAATATGAAACATTAATATTTAATTCATTTTCAAGACGCTGAACCTGCTGATCCCTTTCCTCAAATGCCAAGTGTTTTAATTGTCTAAGCACCGAGTTCACCATTTTCAACCGGTCACTCATGCTTGTTATTTTGTATTCACCCAGCCTCAGGTTCGACAAAGACAGTTTTTGTGTGTCTACGTTTCTCAACAATTCAATAACACGATCATTCCACATGCAGCCGTGCCCAAAAAAACCGGTAGTCAAAAAAAATGTCGCGGGCACAGCCCAGCGTTGCAACACAGGCAAAGCCACTTCAACGTTGTCAGCATAACCATCATCGAAAGTAACGCATACAGCATTGGCAGGCAGCTTTCCCTGTCTGAGAAGTTCTACAGCATGACCCAGTGCCAACGGCGTGAAATACCGGGACAAAACCTCCATTTGCCAATCGAAAGTATCCACATCAACATCGCTGGGGCGTAACGGATCGGCAACCGGATGTACACGATGATAAAACAGGATGAGCAATCGGGCGCTGGCCCCCTTTGAGGAAACAACAGAACTTGCCGCCCGAACCAGTGCTTTCATTTTTTTATCCTGCTTATGGCAAATACAAAATAACCATTCATTGCTTTCGATATCCCTTTACCACAAAACCATGACTGATCAATGACCCAAGCAACGGGAACGCATGCAGAAGCCAATGCATTCCTCTTGTTTCAAAAAACCATTGATAACGATGAAAACGATAGGGCAAAATCGGAATCCAGTACCGTGTAAGCTTCACTAACCCCGCATCGGCCATGGCTCGACGCAACTGGCGTGGTGATTCATAACGCAGATGCATATCCTGTCGCAAAAGTGCGCGCTTCGCACGACCGATAAGATGCGGTAAACACGCACTGTTCAGCGCGTCAATCCACACTTCACCGCCCGGTTTGACAGCGGTTGCCAACTCCCGGGATACTTCGCTCGAATCCGATAGCGCCTGAGTGACACCAAAACATATGGCACCATCAAAACTCCCAGTCGCAACAGGTAATTGCTTAACATCAGCGACACCCCACACCACACCTTCAAGGCTCCGGTTTACCGCCTTCTTTACCGCAGGGTAACAATAATCCAGTCCGACAACCTGTTTTCCCTTGCCCGCCATAAATCGGGAGTAAGTGCCTGCACCACAACCGGCATCAAGCCACGAACGCGCTTCCGTTGGCGAAGCCCATAAAGCATCAAAGTTACGAACACGGGTTTCCAATCCACTCTGGCTCCAACCGGCAATGCCCGCATCGTCATCTCGTGCGTCAGCATATTGGCCAAAACGCTTTTTCCAGCTGCGTTCAAAATTACTGCTTTTTGAAGAGTCTTCGTGCGCCATTAATATCCACCTCTGCGTCGCATCGGTATTTTCTGTTTATCTCGTGATAACGTCGATTGCCCACCCGTGTTTCCCGTAGCAAGGGATTGCGCTACTTGTAATTTCAGCAAAACCAGCACTGCTATCAAGTGGTACAGGAGATCAAAATAGGCCAGTGAAAGAAAAGCACCACCCACCGCAAACCCCACCAAACTGACCTGAATCATTCCCGCAAGTTCTTTTGCCCACAACAAACTGTCAGAATCAGCTGCGTATTTCGTTACCCACGACCCTGTACGCCACGACACAAAACCCAACACGAGAAAAAGAAATAACCCAATAAAACCGTGCTCGCCCAATACTGAGAAATAACTACTATGGGCTCCCTGATAGCGTCCACCGGCCTTTTCCATTAACATCTCGACAACTTCAGGCGCATAAAGATGATAGTTGACCGGTGTAAAAGACTCGAAGCCACCACCCGAAAGCCGGGCCTTTGCCATCTCAGTTGCAAACATCCACGCGGTGATACGCCCCATGGCGGAAGTATCTTCTTCATAGGTTTGCACCGTTTGCATACGGTCCATCCAGCGGTCTGGCATAAATGCAACAGCCACAGGAATAGACAAGACCAGCACTACAACCATCATCATCCGCTTCTTGCTTTTGATCAGCATAAAGCCTCCCATGGCGGCAATAGCAAGAAGCCCTCCCCGAGAGTAAGAACCCAATATCGCTAATCCAGAAAAACCCATTGCGACAATAAGCCCTCGTTTGATCCACTTGTTATCTTCCTGGGTATACAAATAATGCATAAGAGGCAGCACCATCACCAAAGCCAGTGCCAGCGAAGTATTACCTTCAATAAAGCTGCCTTGTGGTCCAACAACGTGAAATTGTCCACCGGTTACCAATGTAAAAATCCCACCCTTAACACCATAAAACCCCAACGAAATAACAATCACCCAAATCAGACCATGGATACGCTCGCGATGATTAAACAACATCAGGGTAAGAAAAATCACCAACTGTATTTTGAGAACTTTGGACAGTTTTGCCATAGCCTCGTCCGGGTGGGTGGCAAATAGTGTTGTAATGATCATCCATACCAAAAACAATATCAGGGTCACCGTTATTGGTGTCAGCGGAATACGCTTTGGTTCTTTCGAGAATAACAGGGCGACGAGTGTTACCCCTCCGATCAATGCTGCAAAAGGTAAATTGGTTGCAAACCCCCACCCCAGTCGGTGAGGGGCCATATACCCAATCCACGACCACGCATATATACCAATGTGAGGCCGCATCATGATATACGGCAATGCACCAAAAACAATAAGCGTTACAGCTATGTCTCTCATTTATCAGAATCTCGCTGTCACAGGCGTTATAAGCAGTACAGTATCAAAAAAATCGATACGTTTTATTGATCATTAACCATATTTCTCAAACAAACATTCAACCGCCCTGCTCTCGCATCCCAACTGTTCTCTTTTGCCACTGTGCGTCTTTGCTCTGTGCTTCCTGCACCGTTGCCCTGCAATGCCGCTTCTATCAATTCCGGCCACTGATCAGTGGTGCGCGCAATGGCGACATTCGATTCGAAAGGAATGACGCTGGGAATATCGGAACTGATAACCGGCTTTCCTGTGGCCAGATATTCATGCAGCTTCAGTGGGTATATACCACGAGTCCACACGTCACCTTCCACTCGATAACACATGAGATTGACATCCATGTTGGCAGCATAACTGGCTATCTCACGATAATCTTTAGCACCAAGAAAATAGACGTTTTTTAACCCAACACACTCATCAAATCCTTTTTGTGTATGGGCATCAAGTTTCCCTTTGCCACCCACAAATACAAAATTCCAGTTTTGATGGATTTTTGCAAGTGAAGCAATTAATGGAAAATCGACCTTAAGGTTAAGGTTTCCCACATAGCCAATTCGTGGATGGGGAATATTTGCAAGATCATCAGGCTCTGGACTGTCTCCTGTAGCCGCACCACAAAAAACATTAAAATCCGCGCCATTGGGAAGCATTTCGACGGATTTCCCGCTAATTGCAGTAAGCTCCTCAGCAATAACATCCGATGATGCCACCACTAGGTCGGCCATTGCTAAAAGCGCCCGTTGTTGCTCCTCCAGCTCACGATTCCACTCAGGCGTCAAACTGAGCATGTCATAGGCATGGTAAACCACAAAATCGGCTTGGATTTTTTTGACATAAGGGTAAAACTGAGGATGAAACAAATAGACAACTCGTAGAGAGTTTTTCTCTACTCCCCAAGCGCGCTTCCAACGGCGCACAGCCATACGGATTGCCAGATCATCAAGCGCCGAAAACCTGGGCCAGCGCAGTAAAAACTTTGGGGGCTGATCCACCAGCACCTGATCCTGAGCATAAAAGTCACCGCTGACAGATGCCTCTTTCCACGCTGCTTGGTCTCTGTCCCACACACTCCACAAGCCGTTGCTATAAATGATGTTGTGCTGGCTTCCCAGCCTTGAAAGCAGCTGTTGTCGATTCATCCACGGCCCATCCCACGCATTGGGAGCCATAGCAACAATATCCAATTGGGGCGTGTAAGAGGTATCGTTTGTTTTCATATCAAAGGGTAGCGGTTTTCTTCAAAGTCACGGGGCTGATGCACGTTTAGCGTTCACTCCCTGCTCCGTCAATTCTATCGTGTATTGTGAGCCATTCACATCAACCTGTACTCTGCGAACATCACCATTGCCGTCATCTTTTCGGAGCGCTGTCAATGCCGCCTCTCCAGACTGCAATACCCATAAAAACTCCACCTGTTCATCAGTCGCTGAATGCAGTAAAACGGGTGTGGCATGAGGCAAAGAAGACCTATCAGTGTACCAGCCACAGGGAGCAGGCTGTTCCCTGCCCTTGCACAGCTGTGTATCAACCGGCATCAATTGCTGTGCCCGGGCAATCACTTTCCCGTTTCTTTTAATGATCCCTGTCTTCTCTTTCAGATCAACAGAGCTGTCAGGTAAAAAATGAAACTGTTGGGTATAACGATTCACTGTGTCACCACGAAGACGATCCCAGACCAACAGCAAGTGCGCCCCCACTTTTACCACCGTCCTTGTCTGCTCGACTCCCTCGTAGGTTGTGTGCTTTGCTGTAACATAGTCCACAACGCCCTTACTACCAGAGTTCAGGACAACTCCTCCGCTGGGCACCGCACGTTCCTGAAGACTTCGCCGGTCAAGCTGGTGCCGCCGACGAAATCCTGCAAGCCAATCCGCAAGCCCTGCGGATTCCACCATAGCATTCAGTTTCCAGGAATCCGCCAGCAACGCGGGTAAACCCTCACGGCGACGACTCAGCGGTACTTGCTCCACACCTTCTACCGTCACACCATTATGTGAAGCCGAACTCCAGAAATATTCCCGCCAGTGGGGATAATTCTCCGATGTATACATGGTGGACGTAAATGGTATTAATACCCCATCACCATTACGCACGCTGATTCCCAACGCATCCCGAAGAGCATGGGGGGCTTCCAAAATACGTGTATGAAAAACAATCTCGATATCGTCTTTTTGTTCGGCCACAAAAAAACTGTATCCGCCCTCTGCAAAAACACTCAGTCGTTTACGTGGAGAAACATCTATCACATTGCTCTTTGCATCGAGCAGGTGCCCGTTGCGCACAAGGTCAGGGTTCATATCAAATAGCCCTGTCATATTTCTTCCCGGTTTGCTGTAAGGCATACCATCCACCTCAGCATCCGCCCCTGCCATATAGAAACCAGCAGTGATCATGCTGGCGAGTTTTTGTTGGTACTGGTCCGACATTGGCCAGCCAATGTTTCGGGCAACACGCAGTATTTCAAGAAATGAACGAAGGGTGTAAAAATGGTAAAAACCGGATTGCTCAAAATGGATACCGTCAGCAGAAACATTATCCGCCATTTGCTGTTCAGCCCGGGAAAACCCCAGCTGCAATAACTCACGCTGCAACTGGGGATCATCTTCCATCATGGCCAATGCCAGTAGAGCCAGCGCATTATTCAGTCCATGATTATGATCGGGACGATAAACCGAGGGTCGTCGGGCAAACGCCACATGCTCGTCAATTGCAGCGGTAAACATCGCCATATTATTCGCATCAAGGTAATTCACTCGCTGCGCTGTCAGCAAAAACCAGGAAAACGCAACGGAGCGCCAGGATGTCGCATGTTCGGTCCATGCCCAGTCGGAGGCCGGGGCATCCTGTGGATTGCTTGCCAACCAACTACGCAAGATAGTGTCTGCCTGAGACATGCGAACAATATCTCCCTCTCCTCCCGCTTTGATGAGGCATGCAATAAAACGCAAAGAATGAAGATAAAAATAGGAATACCCGGAGACATTATCGCCCAGATCCCACTCTGGATTCAGGCCAATACCCTTCGGGCTAGTGTTATCCAGTTTCAGCTCACCCTTATCAAGAGCGGCTAACGTTTCCTCACAATTTTCGGGTAAATGTCTGGGATAAAACACATAACGATTCTCATCCAATACCGGGCCTTCCCAAACCACATCAGTCTGCGAAATATCTTTTGATAAATAGTGTTCAGCTGCAAACCCGCCCACCAGCGCCAACACAATCACTACCAGAAACATGGCAACAACAAGCAGTTTTTTTCCCAATCCCAATTTCATACTCCATCCATCAAATCAATGACTGTATTCACGTCAAATCACAAACCTATGTCACCGCAACCTTGCTGATAACATACCGATACTTCCCTGAGCGTTCCGGTTTTATTTTTTCCACTCTTTCCACATCAATGCTGACATTCTCACCAAGACGTTGTTTAAAACCGGATTTGATATTTGCAACATGCTGCTCTGAAAAATGTTCGTCACCCACCACTTCCACACGAGTCCATTCCAGGGTTTCCTGAATGATTTTAAATGACTTTATGGCTTCCATTTCACGTAATACATAAATCAGTGCCAGCCCATGCATCACCGTGCCATCGGCAGCAATAATAAAATCAGTGGTTCTGCCATGAATTTCTTTGAGCATGGGCAGTCCACGTCCACATGAACAGGTTTCTGTACTCAACGAAGCCACATCACCCGTGCGATAGCGGATAAAGGGAAAATCATCGGTGAACAGGTGGGTAATAACCACTTCGCCACTTTCCCCATCCGGCACAACCTTGCCCTGCGAGTCTACGATCTCGACGATGATGTCCTCTGCGGTGATGTGCATCCCTCCCTCGGGACATTCGTGGGCGATAAAACCGGCATCACGCCCACCATAACCGTTGGCGACCTTGCAGCCGAAACGGCGTTCAATTTTTTCCCGTTGCTCTTGATACAATCGCTCTGAGGTCACAAAGGCGACCTTGATGCCCAGATCATCTAACTTCAAACCGTTATTTTCTGCATGCTGGGCAATATGTGCCAGCACCGATGGATAACCGAATAACATGCGCGGGCGCATGGAACGAATGGCAGCGATAAACTCATTCAAATGCGTTTCAGACATTTCAAAGGCAGGCAGCAATGTTGACCTGAACATGCGATCACGCAACAAACGAAACCGGTCCTGGGCACCCAGTTCAATCGGTGACCCCCAAAGTACAATTTCCTTATCCCCTATATCCACATCCCACCAACGTGTTGCACGCCACTTGGCAGCGACATCGTGACTCACGCGGGAATGTCCAATAAAAAATACCAGTGGTTCTCCAGATGACCCACCCGTATTGAACTGTGAAAGCTGAGTCGCATTATCGGCTTTTAAATCCTGCTGATTTTCTTTGATCAGCTTTTTGTCCAAAAAAGGTAACTGCTGAAGATCAGTAACGGACTTCACCGATGAAACATCAAACCCAAGCTCGTCAAACAGGGTGCGGTAATAAGGCACATGCGCATAGACCTGGGAAAGAAACGCCTGCAAACGCTGCACACGATATGTTTCCAATGCGTCACGAGACCACCATTGGCTGTTTTCCATGGCCTTTTTGACGCTGACCGTGGTGTGCCCCTTCAGCTTTTCGTGCAGGGGAAATACGGCACCGGATATTAATGAGGTGTACAGGTTTTTCATATCAGTGTGAGTTTATCGCCGTGCAGAATGCGTAAGATATAAATAGATAAGTGCCGCATTTTACCATTTTTTATCTATTCCCCGGCCTTCTTTTTCGCTGCCATATGACCACAAAGTTTTATTTTCTGTCCTCTGCGGCCTCTGCGGCCTCTG
>VAPL010040790.1_pt1 | contig 21194 bp, 13 predicted proteins | sample 3395061 | NCBI WGS metagenome assembly VAPL01 (sample SAMN08290444, study PRJNA428436) | hydrothermal vent metagenome | isolation source: Deep-sea hydrothermal vent chimney 2 | place: Pacific Ocean: Juan De Fuca Ridge | depth 2182 m m | reverse complement strand
TTTTTTTTCGATTATATAACGACGGGTGTTCCAACGACAGCGCATTTTGATATCGGACAATCGTCTGACGAGGCGAGCTATATAGAGTGGTGCTTTGAGAAGCAAATGCGCTTTGCTGACACAGAACGACCACGCCTTGAATGGGGGCAGCTATTATTCGAATCATTGAGAGGGGTTCGTGATGCGATGCTTGATCTTGCTGAAAGTGGATTAATTAAATTCAATGTTTATGATTTAAACAACACGATGCAAAACCTAGGTGAACCGCCATTTACGTATGAAATGATGACGAAAGCCACGATTGAATTTACTCATGCAACCTATGGAAAAAAGAAGTTATTACTGAGTGCTTTATTTTTTGATCATTTTTTCGATAGAGAAGGCAATACACTGCTAAAGCAATCGGATCAGAATGAGGTACATGGAATTGCGAGAGACTCAGAACTTATTGTCACGACGCATTTAAAAGCAATTATAAATAGTGCTTTACCGGTTGATATTAGTGAATATACGAGTTCAGTTGAGCTTTGTATGTTATATATTAAGGCATGGAATGAGGATGAACTACTAGAGCCATCGTTTCTAACCAATCGAGGTTATGACAAGGACCGAAAAAAACGTCTTTTCTTGTTAGCGATGGTGCTCTTGTTAAAGCATATTGAAGTGGTCGATCACAAAAAACATTTCAGAGCACTACTCGCAGAAGTCTATTTTCCCGAATATAATAAAGATGCGAAGCGTAAGGCCTTGCAAAAATCTGATATTAAAATATCGGATATACTGCGTGGTAAAATATCAGAAGAAGATAAAAGTATAATCAAGTTGCATGCACACGAAGTTTCATCGTGGCCGCAATGGTGGAAGTTATGAGAAAAATGCATAGAGGTTATCATATGAATATGATCGATGAGATCAACCAAATTGAAAACCAGATAATTTTAGAATATAGGGCGTTACCTGTGTGGCGAGAAATTGAAGGCATGAATAAAAGTGAATTGTCGGGTTTGTTGGTTAACAATTATAGATATTCCGCACAGTTTCCAAAAATCATTGAAATGGCTTATTCCAATGCTAAGCATGATGATTCTTTATCAGCACTTGATCATATCGTGCAAGAGGAAAATACCCCGGATGAGCATGTATTAATGCATCAGCACATGTTAACAGCCTGTCGGCTCGAAATCCCCCAAGTTTTAAATATTTCAACCGTCACCACCGTTGAATCGTTAGTGGAAAAATCAATGGAATATGCAAAAGTGCAAGATGACAGAAGTGAATTGGCCATGCTCTGCTTCTTCAGAATAGGGGCAGAAATACTCGCAGGGGAATTGTATTCTGTGTTGAGGAAAGTGGTTCCTAAGGCGTTTAATGTGTCGGAAGAGAAGATTGAATTTATTACTTTGCATGCCGATCATGATTGCAAATCGACGGATTTAGGAATCATGCCAGATGATACACATAAAGACAGTGAGGGTCGAACACCTCACGCCGATCATTTTAATTCTGCGATTACTGCTTTAGTGAGAAAAATTGGTGTAGAAGCTTTGCCATCCGCAAAAAAGGCTTATAAAGAGGCATTTGAGATCAGAAAGTCTTATATGGAATATTTGGTTGGTGCAGAAGAACGTTGTTTCTTTGATGGATATCGGTGCTAAATAATGAGTGCCTGATCGGGGAATAATTTCAGAGAAAAATAAAGGGGTAGTGTGGATTAAGCGTAGTAAATCTATCATGAACATGCGTTGAAGATCAATGAATGCACTCTGGCCTTATCATTATTTCAATGTCTTACTGGCATGTTATTACATCACATCATGGCGGATGTGGATTCGCTACGCTTAATCCACGCTACCCGAGGAAAAGAAGATGACGCGGTATTTTTTAATGATTTTTTCTGACGCCCGTCTAAACTTACGTTATTTCAATAAGCTTTGATCATTTATTTTCACATTCCCACATATTTTTTCAGTAATTTCAAATAATGGCGACTGACAGGAACATCGTGCCCAGATGTGGTTTTTATTTTTGCGAGGCCATTTTCTAGTGGGATGAGTTCATCAATTTGAGCAAGGTTAATCAAGTGTTGACGGTGACAGCGGAATAACTCGGTTTTGGCTTCGATGGTGGCGAGTGTCAGTTCGGTATAATATTCTTTGTCGGTGCATACTACGTAGATTCCGCAGACATCAGATCGCACATATTGAATGTCTTCTGGTTTAATAAATTTTATTCGATGATTGAAAATACAGGGAATAATTTTAAGCATTCGATTCGGATAAGGAGACACTTCTACACTTGGATTTGAAACCTGATTTCGGATTCTCTCGATGGCTTGATCAAAGCGATCTTCTCCCACGGGCTTTTGCAAATAATCTAGCACGCCTTCTTTGTAGGCACGCACTGCGAAATCGCTCTCTCCCCCGGTGACAACCACGACATGTGGATGATGTTCCTCTGGCGCTATATAGTCAAGTAAAGTAAAACCATCATGGCCTGGCATGATTATGTCCAGAAAAATGGCATCGGGTTTGTGTTCGCGGATTTTGCGTAGGGCAGAAAAAACATCTTCACATCGGGCCGAAATCCAAAAATCACCGTGTCGCTCCAGCAAGTAGGCTAGCTCTTGTTGTGCGAGGGGTTCATCATCAATGAGAATAACGTTTATGCTCATGATTGCTTCCTGAAAGGTAGGGTTAGGGTAACGGTGGTGTACTGATTCGGTTCACAATCCACACTCAATCCATATTGGCCACCGAACAGCTCTTTAATTCGCCCGTCAACATTTTTCATGCCGAGGCCTTTATTGGTCGATGCTTGAGTGGACTGATATTGTCCTGCATTATCTTTGACTTCAATACGGATCAGCCGATTCGCGACTTGATAGGCATGAATGTGGATGATGCCAGGCATCAACAAGCGGGATGTGCCATGTTTGATGGCATTTTCTACCACCGGTTGCAGACTAAAGCTGGGCAATAGTGCATTCATTAGTTCCGGCTCAATGCTTTTTTCTATTTGCAGTTTATCGCCATAACGGACAAGTTCAATGCTGAGATGGGCATCTAAATGTTCCAATTCTTGCCCCAATGTACTGGTCTCATTGCCTTGTTTAATGTTCTTGCGCATCAGGAAGGCAAGCTTAGCCAATAGTTCTTTGGCACGTGTCGTATCCGTTCGCATGACGGCAGAGACAGTGTTCAATGCATTGGCCAAGTAGTGGGGATTAATCTGGGCGATCAGAAGTTTGTGTTCTGCAATGGCTAATTGCTCTTGATAGATGCTCAATCGCATTTGCTCGGATAATAGATCAGCAACACCTTTACCCAGGGCGCGATTTAATTTTGGAAAAAACCGGCGTTTAGGTTCGAATAACAGCAAGACACCAAGCACATTTCCGTCCACGGCAAGTGGTGCAATGAGAGCGGAATTCAATGGGCAATTGGTGGCGATGGTGCATTGAAACTGGTGTGCACTGCCATCAATAAAGATGACTCGTTGTTGCTCAATGGCTTTTTGAATCAGGCTAGCGGCGATTTCATCGCCTACTTGATGATGATCCGTTCCAATCCCGGCGATTGCCATGATTTTATTGTTGTGATTGGTAATCGCTACCGTTGCAATTCGGGTTTCCTCTCGAATAATGTTAACAATTTTCTTAGCGGCACGTTCATTGAAACCATATTTAAGCACATCGACTAAGTACTTGGCCATATGCAGCGCGCTGGTGGTGTATGAGGCGCCAGAGCGTTCTCTATCATTTAATATGGTAACAAATAGCGCGGCCCCGATACTGTTGCCGATTAAACTGGGCAGAGTGGTAATTTGAATCAAGGCGAGGGCTTCGTTGAATGAATTGGCGAAGGGAAAGACGAGTGCCTTCATCATCAATTCAGCGGTACAGACAGTCGCCACTGCTATTTTCCAGTCAAAGCGCATGGCCTGATTCTTTCGTACCATGAGAAGATAAACCAGGCCTGATAAAACACCGGCCAAGGTAGTCCCCAGGAAACCAGCTATGTCGGTAGCGCCGCCCAGATTGTATCGGTATATGCCTGAAGTTAGACCAACCGCTGTTCCAAGCACGGGACCGCCCAAAAAACCGGCGAGCACGGCGCCGATAGAGGGGGAATCCACTTGTGTCCAATGGTGGTCTTCGGGACTGAGGGAAACATTCGTGGCCAACACTGAGCCCATGATTGAAATAAAGGAAAAAATGCCATAGAGCAACAGCCAGTCACGTTTTCGAAGTGAATTTTTAACCAGTAGTTGAAAAGCACTCGAACGGCTGAACAGAAAGGCAATGACAAACAATATCGCGACTTGTTGGAAAATACTGAAGAGATGTGCACTGTTAAGCCAGGGCGAGTCCAGTGATATTTCGGGAATGGAATATAGCTTTTGAATAAAAAAATCCAAATCTATGAATTCTCCGGTAACATTATTGATCAATTAATCAAAGAAGGAGCCTAGCAGCAGTAAGCATGACCGATTATCAATAAAGTATCAAGCGCCAAAAAATAGTCGAGCAAATCCAAGCCATTGTTGGAGTTGTCAAATAGGCTTAAGGAATGGACTAAGCAATGACTTTCCATCTCTTCTTTTAACCGCTCACATTGATTCCAGGAAGTAGTGCAAATGTATTTGTTCATGTTTTGCTGCCCATGCCCAATGTCGGCTAACTATAAACCTCACCCAATATACCGTCTTGCAACCATTGTTGTAATAACATTGCAGCTTGAGTTGCATCATCATTCTCGTTATTGTTGCTTAATGCAACGCAAATTTCACCAAAAATTTTTTCACATCTTAAGCAGTTTAATGCTTTTTCTTCTAACGGTGAGATTGAGCGAAATCGCGTTTCCCATTGTGGTCGCCAAATGATCCAGCTTTCTGGCTGGGTAAGTCGCTGCGGTGGCATAGGAGCGGAATTATCTTTAATGGCTTGCCAAATTTTAATGGTATTCCATTGCATGCTTAACTGGCTAAATGATGGTAGCAGCTTGAATTTGAGATTACCCCATTGCGCCGTCTCATACTGGGATAAATGCTCAACAGAAATGGGTAGCGCATTAGCCGCATCAAATGTGAAAAGTAGTGACCATTCAAATAACGCCATTTCCGGAATCACTGAATTTTGATATTGGGTCTCAGCTGTCAGAAATTGACTGAAGTGATGACCAAAGTCACGAATGTTATAGAAAGAAGAAGGATGCTGTTGAATGTAACTTTCTGCAATGGAATAAAATTGTTTGTCACCTAATAAAGTGTGAGTACGTGGATAGCTATCGGCTAGTGCATCAACTAAGCGATAGCGATAGGCATTTTGATAAATGCTGAATCGCTGTGCAGCAGGTAATTTATCAGTCGAAACAATTTCATTTTCAAGTTGCCCATTTTTTTGTTGGATCGAACGTAAAAATTTTTGTTGCATTGTCGATAAATTTCTCATGAGCATTTTTTATCAGTCATTGCTGTTGAAATTTGTTTGGCCATCATCAATTCATTTAGAACGTCTGCTAGAGGGGGGATATTATCATCGCGCTCAATCATGGTGGAAATTTGTCCGTGGCGACGAATGGTATGTGCATACAACTGCCAGACCGGGTCGGCCACGGGGTGGTCATGAGTGTCAATGATGTGATTGTCATGATGACTGTGTCCAGCGAGGTGGATCTGCTGAATATGTTTGCTGGCAATGGCGTCAATGTAAATGGTGGGATCAAAGCCGTGATTAAAGCCACTCACGTACACATTATTAACGTCAAGCAGAAGTAAGCAGTTCGACTCTTCACAAATCGTGTTCAGAAAATCCCATTCGGTCATTGATGATTGATGGTATTCAATGTAGCTAGAAACATTTTCAATTAGAAAGGGTTTTTCTAAAAAGTCTTGCACTAACTTGATACGTTCAATGAGGTGTGTGGCTGCTTCCTCGGTGTAAGGGAGCGGCAATAAATCATGTGAGTTTTTTTGATCAATGCCGGTCCAGCACAAGTGATCGGAGATCCAGGCTGGGTTAATACGTTGTGATAATTGTTTTACTTTGTGTAAATAATCCCAATTTAATGGGTCAGTATTACCGAGCGCCATGGCGACACCATGCATTACCAACGGATACTTTTCGTTGATTTTGTCTAAAAAATAAAGAGGTTTACCACCACTCACGAGATAATTTTCAGTGATAATTTCCAACCACTCGATCGGTGCCGGTGTTGTTTCTAAAATGACTGAATAGTGATCAGGTCTCAAGCCTAATCCAAATCCGAGATAATCTATCATGGGAACTCTCACGTAAATAATTGCTTAGAAATGGATTTAGCCAATGAAGTATAGAATACAGGCCGCTGTTTGTGCTGGTCAAGAAAGGTCATCACCATCCGATGACCTTTTAAAGTACTAAATCACTGTGCCACCTTTTTTAACGCAGGCTTCTTTGCTCATTGATAACCAACCTTCTCCCTTGCAACTATTTTTTCCCTTACAGTCATTATTTGCGCTTTTGCATGATGCTTTACCCTTGCAGGAATTTACACCTGAGCAATGGATATCCCCGGATGACGCCATCCTGTTGTCGGTACCAGGAATAGCGCAGCCCGCTAAAATCAAACCTGCCGCCGCTGCAGCGAGTGCGGCTCCAGTTACTTTATGATTCATTAAACACCTCGAAGTAATTAAATTTATTTATAAAATCAATAATTTGCTCTAGCATGTGAAACGCTTATGTCAGCACCGTTGTGTTTGCTTATCCGTTGTATGGATGCAATGGGGTGAAATTTGTTACATCATCGAAAGTATCGACCTAGGCTTTGATATACTTCACTAGAGAGCTAATGTTGCATTTTTTAACAATTACGCTTGCTGTCCAAGAAAATAATGATAATGTCGTAACAATATTGTGTCCAGAACAATATAAAAAAGAATGGAAGGCATGACTCAAATTAAGTGCGATATAGATTCAACAAAACGTGCGGAGAATATTTTATCATTCTTGTAATTTAGGAAAATTTTAGAATATTTTTTAGCCGTCAGTGATGTGGGCACTGCCTCTAAATAATGTGAATTTTAGGTATATAACGCATCCTGATATAACATCTCAGTGCATTGCCGAGCAATACAGGTCGCCAGAATCAGTTTTGGGGAACATAATAGGCTGAGGGTATTATTATATAAAAGGCAATACCCAGTTATACAATAACATAGGAGATCAATGTCGTGGAAGAAATGGAGCTTGCAATCAATGCAGCAACAACGCCAGCCGTTCAACTTTGGATGAATTGGATGATATTTATTTTTATTATTTCTATCGTATTTGTTTGGAAATATAAAGCGGCGCGCATAGTTCTTGCCGCTTTTATTTTGACTCTGCCGATGGCTATGCTTATTTTTAATCTATCAAAATCTGTGCATCTCATTGGAATTGCTCATCTTATCCTATGGGGGCCACTTGCTTTTTATCTTATAAAATATGAGATAAAAATCCCGTCTTTTAATTTCAAAAGTGTATACGGAGTTTGGGTGATGTTATTATTGGGAACAATCGTCATCTCTCTTGTTTTTGATGCCAGGGATATCATCCTCGTTATGTTAGGTGAGAAATGAAAATAATAACGAGTATGTCCGTTAGAAATAGGCGACGCAATCATTTCCCGGTTTCCTATCCCATCATCCGCCCGTTTTGCCTGCTCTTTAATCACAAAAGCTCAAAATAGGACCACTATTTCTACACTTTTTTTCAAGGCTTTCGCGGCCTGCTCACGCCCCTCGCCTGAAGCGCCTATGTTGGTACCGGCGTCCTTGGTAGGGCAATCAGAAATCAGAACAAACTCTAACCGAGGCGCTTTAGGCAAATATAAATCCAATATCAGCGTCAAATAGGGAAGTGATTGCGCCGTCCATTTTTAAGTTAGAGGCTGTTAAATTTGTCATGGTAAATAACGAATATACGGCATGAGTGCTGGTATTTTATTGGGGCGACTGTTTTCTATTGTAAAATTTTCATTACCTTCGATGATGGCAAACCGAAAACCGATGGCTTCATCGCCTTGTGTTTTCGCCTTATTAAGCAGTCGGGTGATGGGAAAGGAATAACTGGCGCGTTGCTGCGAATTGTCTGATTTTCTGAACGAGCTAAACAGGGTTGGTTTGCTGCGTGTGTTATGATTGATGCCGAATGCATAGATACTGAATAAAGTTGGTTGATCGCTTGCTATCGTTGTCAGTGTGAAGTTGATTGACGCTAGGCTGAGTTTGTTAGGCAGCGCCTTGAGTTTATACTCAAGTATTACTTCTTTTTCATTTGCGATTAACATAAGCAAGGGGCTTGAATTTGTTTGCGGTAAGACCGATTTTTGTGTTGCTGAGGTCATGGCATATTCTGCATAGGGCAATAAGGCCGTTGTAAAATGCCACTCGTAAGGTGGTGAGATATGACTGTTTGTTGGATTCAAGGTAACGGTATATTTTGTTGCGGATGTTAATGGGTTAGCCGGCGTAAAAGTAATCATATCGTCTTTAATAGCGATTTCTCCTGGCAGGGAGCTTGTATTGTTGCTTAATGTGATGTTATCTGGGGTTAATGATATAACATCGTCCGGCGAGTTAGGCTTAATCGCGATCATGGTATTTAAAAATACATTATAAGCGTTATCGGCTGGGTATACCGTGAATGGAACGGTATCTATTTTTGACAAAGGTAGATTGTTGAACGCTTGGTTTTTAGTTCTGATCACTGGCTGTTTAACATTTTCTGTTTGATCTTGAGAATAGGTATAGGCCGTAGTTATTGATGTTTCGTATAGGATGGCACGTTGATCGGTGGTCATCATGGTTAACTGGATGGCGTTTAGCGTCATGTCTATGGTTGGACTGATGGTGACTAAGCATGTACCACTACCTGTGCCTACTGGATAGGCATCTCCACAACGATAGCTTTCTAGGTTTGGCGCTTCTGACGATCTGGGTTGTACCCTAACTAAGACGCCTTCGGGAACGATGCTGTCATAATCAAAGTCAATATGTATAGGTTCGTTGTTTGTCATGTTTCTCGGTGTCGCTGGCAACAACCGAATATTCGATATAAAATTGTTGACTGTTGAGTTCAAGAGTTGTGCTTGCTGGAAAAGAAAATCGACTGGAACAAATTTTTCAGCGAGTACAAAATTTTGGTCTTTAGTAAACATTTGTAAACGTATTTGGTCCACACGAATGTCTATTGCTCCGCTATTGATAGTGAAAGTTGACGTGCTGGAGGCATTACCCGTTGCTAACAAGAGCGGTGAAGAGGTTTCTCTTCTCGGTGATCGATTGGTTCCACTGAAAGGTTCAACCCAAATGACTACTCCATTAGCGTCTTTTGTGGTGTAATCGTAGGATACCTCGATGGGAGTATCGAAGTTTATCTTCGCCGGTGTTTCTATGGAAAAGGTGATATTACTGATGGTGTTTTCTGATGGGACTATTATGTAGTCAACTGATAAAATTTCTTCACGTAAAAGTATATTGGTACTTTCTGTTCGCATCTCCATGCGCACCTCATCGATTTTTTCGACATCGCTAGTGACGGTGAAAAATGATTCTCCTTGGCCCTTGCCTATGGCATATAGCGGAGACGCTTGAAAAGATTGTCCTGGTAAAACCGAACCTGCTGAATATGGTTTGCTCCAGATACGCACACCATCCGTATTTATTGTTTCATATTCAAATTTCACGATAACCCGATCATTGCGTGATAAAGAGGAGGGTGAGGCTGGAGAAAGTTGCACATTGGTGATGAAATTATTATCTTCACATGTCAGGCTGATGTCTGTAATATCTGCACCGTCGATAAGGCCGACTGGATTGCTAGCGCGACATGTTTGATTGGGTTCGGTAGGTTGATTTTTTGCGCTGATGGTATAGTCGCTACCATCGGCTAATAGAGTGCTAAAAATGAAGGCACCATCCGCAGTTAATGGTAAATCGTCCGCGCTATTAATTTGCAGTATTAAGCCTGGTCCTGTTAATCCACTGATGGTGCCGCTAATCGAAAAGGTATTAGTTTGACAGTTGATGGTGACGGTCCTGATGTTGGCACCTTGTACATCGCCTTCGCTATTAGTCGCGGTACAGGTTTGAGAAAGGGTGTTAGGTTGCCCCGAAACAGAAACTAGATAATTACTGCCGTCGAGTAGCAAGCTGTCAAAAGTAAACTTGCCATCATTTTCAATGCTTAAAGTATCGCCGGTGTTACTTGTTAATGTTAAGCCCATCCCGGCTAATCCAGTGACGCTACCGCCGATGGAATAGCTATTGGTTTGACAGTCGATGGTGACGTTATTGATGTCGGCTCCTTGGAATTTACCTTCACCGTTAGTGGGGGTACAGGTTTGTGAGAGACCGGTGGGCTGTTGTGAAATAGTTATTTGATAACCACTGCCATCGAGTATAGGCGTGACAAAAGTAAATTCGCCATCATTTTCAATGCTTAAGATATCGTCGGTGTTACTTGTTAATGTTAAGCCCGTCCCGGCTAATCCAGTGACGCTACCGCTGATGGAATAACGAGTCGTTTGGCAATCGATGGTGATGTTACTGATGTCAGCCCCTTGGAATTTACCTTCACTGTTAGTGGCACTGCAAATTTGTGAGAGTGCCGTGGGCTGTTGTGAAATAGTTATTTGATAATCACTGCCGTCGAGTAGGCGAGTGTCAAAAGTAAACTCGCCATTGTTGTTAATACTTAAGGTATCGCCGGTGTTGCTTGTTAATATTAAGCCCGTCCCGTCCAATCCAGTGACGCTACCGCCGATGGAATAGCGAGTCGTTTGACAGTCGATGGTGATGTTACTGATGTCAGTGCCCTGCACGGTGCCGCTTGCCTGTTCGTTGGTAGCGGTACAGCTTTGGGAAAGCTGACTCGGTTGCTGTAGTACGGTGATCTGGTAGAGGTTGCCGTCTTCGATTTTATTGATAAATGCAAAGTTACCATCCGTCTCAACGGTTAAATCATCTCCTCCGTTATTTTGCAATATTAACCCCTTACCTGCGAGGCCTTGAATGGTGCCGCTGATGGAATAAGTATTGGTCTGACAGTTGACTTCAGCGGTGGCTATGTTGTCGCCTTGAATGGTGCCGGTGCTATTATTGATGGTGCAGGTTTGGTTGAGATTGCTTGGTTGTCTTAAAATGGTAATTTGGTATTCGCTGGCATCAGGAATGGCCGGGGTGAAGGTAAAATGACTGCCTTGGTTGATGGTGAGCATATATTGATTGTTAAGTTGCAGTTCGAGACCGCTTCCCAATAAGCCATTAAGTACACCGCCAACGGTATAGCTCTCGGTATCGCAGTTGATGACAACCGCGTTGGTCGCACTGCCAGAAATAATCCCTTTGCCGCCACTGACATTGCAAATTTGATTGGGTTGACTCGGCTGAGCTGTCACCGCTACTTGGTAGCTGTTGAGATCGGTAATCGGGAGGGTAAATTGAAACTCACCGTCGGCATCCAGGGTTAATTGATCATTTTCATTATTTGTTATGACTAATCCTTTCCCCATCAGACCGATGACTCGACCGCCGATGTTAAATTTTTGGGTAACGCAGGTGATTACGATGTCGCGAAGATTGTCGCCATTGATTTGCCCTATCCCATTGGAACTCACGGTACACGTCTGTACCGGATTGATGGGGTTTTTTAATACGCTGATGGCGTAGTTGCCGTGATCGACTATCGCCGTTGGGAATTGGAATTCGCTCTCTATTTCAATGACTAAATTGTCTTGGTTGTTATTGGTAATGATGAGTCCGCTACCCGCTAAACCCGTGACCTGACCACTGATGGTAAATTTCTCTGTGGTGCAGAAAACTTGAATTGCGGTGACATTACGTCCCTGGGTTTGGCCGCTTTGATTTTGACTTACCTCGCAGGTTTGCACGGGATTAGTTGGATTTTGCAGTATGCTAATGGCATAACTGTCTTGATCCGTCATCGGATTAGCAAAGGTAAAGTTGCCCTCAGCGGAAACGGATAAATCGTTGCTTCCTTGGTTTTGTAGCACTAAGCCCTGACCTTGTAAGCCTTGAACAGTACCACCAATGGTAAATGTATTCGGATCACAGTTGATCACGATGGAAGAAACATCGGCACCTTGTAAATTACCTGATTCAGCGCTGACGGTACATGTCTGTGACGGGGCGCTGGGATGCTGCTTGACGGTGATTTGATAGCGACTCATATCCAGCATGGGTGTTGGAAAACGAAAGTTACCATCGCTGTCGATATTCAGGTCATCGTTGCCATTATTCTGCAGCACCAAACCGCTACCTAACAAACCCGTAATGTTGCCACCTACATTAAATTGATTGATCTCACAGGAAATATTAATGGTGGTGATGGGACGGCTACGGATAATGCCGTCGTCACCCTCTATCTTGCAGGTTTGAGAAGGACTGAACGGTTGTTTTCTTATGCTAATTTGGTAGGCACTATTGTCGTCAAACAAAATTGAAAAAGAAAAGTTTCCATCGTTGTCAATCGATAAATCATTGGCGTTGTTGTTTTGTAAAAGCAAGCCTTTGCCTTGTAAACCGGTGATGTTGCCGCTTATTTGAAATTGTTCAGTCATGCAGTTGATGGAAAAGTTGACATCAGCACTTTGAATGCGTATGACGTCATCACTGATGGTGCAAATTTGTAAGGGTTGTTTGGGTTGTTGGTTGATGCTGAGTTGGAGGTCGGAGCCATCCTGTCGCGGTATTGGGAATGGCTGAGTACCATCGCGGCTAATTGGCAATTTTTGGTCGCCGAGTTGTACTTCAAATCCACTGCCTGATAAACCGGAAACGGAGACATTTACATTGTATGATAATGTTTCGCAAGTGACGTTGACGGTGTTAATGTCTGCATTTCCAATCACACCACTGTCATTGCTGACGATGCAGCGTTGCGCTAGTTGCTGTGGTTGTTGGCTGATTGTTATGCGGTAATTACTGTTACCGGAAAATGTGCTAGAAAAATTAAAATAACCATTTTTTTCAACGCTAAGTTGCTCACTATTTTCGAGCTGCAATATGAAACCGTTGCCTGCTAAACCGGTGACGGTGCCGCCAATAACGAAAACCTGGGGCGTATTCGTATTACCGATGATATTGGAAAAATTCAGTAGCGGTAGCTTATTCAGCGGTGTGAAGTCATTAATGGTATTGTTACCGATATCGAGATAAACCAGTTGCTTAAGCCCCGCTAGCACGGCCACATTGGTGATTCGATTTTGGCTGATATTGAGTCGCTCTAGTTGGCCAAGTTGAGTAAATACTTCGATGTTGTTGATGGAGTTATTCGATATATCCAGATTTTTTAGATTATTCAGATTATTCAATGGGGCCAGGTTAACAATTTGGTTGCCCCCCACACCCAGTGCAATTAAATCGAGGGTGATCAGTGGGCTTAGGTCATTAATTTGATTACTGCGTAATTCCAGATATTTCAGTTGCTGAAGTTTATCGATACCACTAATATCACTCAGTTGATTGTCGTATAAGGAAAGTTTTCTCAAATTTGTGAGGGAATATATAGGACGTATATCGCTAATGGCATTGTGCTCTAATGTCAGTTCTTGTAAGGCCGTGAGCGACTCAATACCACTAACTGAACGAATATCGTAGTTGGTACAATGCAATGCCTGCAATTCAGCCACTGCGGTATATCCACTATTGTTAATGCATTGGCTTAAATTGCTGTCGCTAAAACTTAAATTGGCTAATCGCTGATTAGGTTTGGCAGTTTGGCGCTGGAAGGTCGTGATCTCATTGCTTGTGAGGGAGACTAAATAATAATAATAGTTAATGTTATTGGTGAGTTCTTTGTGCAACCAGGGTGGATTATCTTCGGTAAGCAACGTTGCCGATTGTTTGATTGTGATGATATCGTTGTACGGTTCTAGACTAAAATATAAACTTTGTTGTTCAGTGACCACCGCCCAGCTGAGCGTGACTTGGCCATCTTCTGGGGTGGCGTTGAATTTAATAATATTGCTCGGTTGAATATCCGTTTGTTGCAACGTTGTGGCGCTATATTCTTTGGTGACCAGGCTTTCTCCTAGTTCATTAATGCTGATTAATTGATACCAATAAGTTGTTTCAGGTGACAGTCCACTGTGCCTGAAAGGAGGCAGGATGTTGGTGATATCAGGGAAATCACCTGCGATCGCTGAACGTAAGGTATAACTCGTGGCATGTGGGACCTCTTCCCAATCAATCATAATTTGGTCAGCGGCGATAGTGGCTAAGCTTACATTCTCTGGTGGTAATGGGGTGGTGGTGGTGGTGGTCGGGGTTGCACTTACGATAGGGGATATACGGCTTTCCCCGGCAGCAAAGTTAGCAGATACTTGATAAAAATAGGGAATATCGTTGGTGAGTGCCGTGTGTGCATAGCGGGTATTAAGCCACTGATTCACTAATTTATAGGTGGGTTGTGTTTGGCTATTTTGTTTGAAATAAATATTATAGGATAGTGCTTGTGGAATGGCTTGCCAACGAATAATGTTTTCAGCCTTTGTTGGTATGGCGCGAAGATTTTTTGGGTAAGGCAAATTACGTAATGGATTGCCCGATAAATTAATATTAACAGGTTGTGAAAAAGTCAGAATTTTATTGGCATTAGAAATTTGATTGTTAGATAGATTAATGATGGTTAATACAGGTTTTGTCGATGGTTTACCGGTATTGTCGTAGTTTATTGTTTGATCCAATAAATTGAAAATAGGGGCAATGTTTTTAATTTTGTTATTTGATACGTCGATAATCTCTAATGCGGTGAGTGTTTCCAGCCCAGCGAGGTTTCCGATATTGGCATTGGGACAACGCAAGCTGGTGAGCGGTTGGTTGGCATCTGCCTGTGCCTTTTTTGCCTCATTGATACATGTTCGCAAATTATTGTCGGGTATAGGTTCTTGGCTGGTGACAGAAAATGGTGGGCTAGAAGCCTTATCATGGCAGCTTAAAAAGAAAAAGCAACAACATAAGATAACCAAAATAGTTTTGCTGTGAGTGTATAATAAATTATCAAAACGGCGCGATAACATAAATAACATCCTTAATTATCGTATGCTAAGGAATGAGAAAAATAAAGTGGCTTGACGGTTTTTAAGCCGTTTTTTTGAAACGCTAGCGTTGATTTGGAATATTCGTTAGCTTGCCCAAGGTCGATTAAAAAACATTTTCCATACGTATCCCAATACTAAAAAAACTGGCATCGTAATTTGTTTGCTGCAAACGTTTAGCGAATTCAGCGAAGCCGATAATATCCTGAGGGAAAACCATGGACACCCCGAGGCGAAAATCAAAATAATTTCTGTCAGGCTTGTCGGCGTTGAAAGAAAATTGAGTGGCTAATGGATCACTGATGAAATAACCCGAAATCGCCTGGGCATTGCTGCGATAATTGTGTATCCATTCGATGCTAGCATGCGGTATGAATAGGCCATACTGGCTATTTATTGGTTGACTAACCCGGCTGCCAGCCCCCGAGTGAAATTGGTTGTCAGTTTGGCTGTTAATGGCGACGTTGTAGCCTTCCGCACCACTTTCTTGGTAGCTATCAATTGAGGTATTGAAATAATTCAGTCTGCCCCAGGCATCCAGGTTGATTTTGTTTCGTAATGGCCAGTTATGACTAATATTCAGGCTTAAGTCGACTTGTTTGCCGTCAGTATTACTGCGTGCATGGTTGTCAGTGACAACGTCTGCTAAGCTAAAATGAATATGCCGAGTCATTTCATGATCAGCCATGCCAACGTTGATCGCGCCATCAATCGATAAAGCCTGTTGCTCATAAGATCCATAAATAGCAAAGTGGTATCCTTGAACTTTCAAGCTTCCTGAATCGTTGGCAATATTGGCATCAGCTTTGGCGACACCAAACGCGGCACCGACAATCCATTGGGGGGTCACTTGAGTGTCAGCGCCCAGGGTTAAGTTGTAACTGTGAGGCTTGTAGCCAGACTCATTTTCTGTTGATTTTTTGTCTCCTATTTCCAGCGTGCCGGAGGCAAAAAACGCCATGGGTTTGCTCAATAAATCGCTAAAAAATTGACGGACTGTTTCATTTTCCGCTAGTTTATTGCCCAGGTAATTGACCATGTCAGATGGCAATGGCTCACCATCGACGAGCAACTGTAATCCTGTAAAGTGATTTTTTCCGCCCCCTTGCCGCAATGTAATGAGGCGATTGCCGATGGTTTTCAGTTGTTGGTCTGAGAGGCGCAATCCGAGGGTGTTCTGTGATCCCACAGAATCTGGGGACAGTGCTTGCAATATCTGTCTTGCTTCTGAGTCAGAGGTTTTTTCGAAAGCTTGGCAGGTCTCGAGTAAGTTTTGTTGCGCTGTCGTGAGGTTGTCGTTGTTTGCTTCTAATTCAGGACAGAAAACATTTAATGTCTGTACTATTGCGGCATTCGGGGTATTTTCTGCGAAGGCGATGGATATATCATCATTGTCTTCAATTGTCAGTATCAATTTTTCTGTCACGTTATTGTTAATGGTCGTTGCATCCGTTGTGGTCAACAACAGTTCAAATTGTTCATTGAGTTCGGCCGTGCTGTCATCAATAATGAGGATGGTGATTGTCTTGGTGCCGCTATCATTAGCTTGCCAAGTGAGGCTGTTATTGGGGCTGTTATTGAGGCTAACATAGTCTTCATCGGCGGTCGCGGCCGGTGTCTTGGTGGTAGGGAATTGTGTTTGATAGTTCAGTGTTATTGCTTCATTGCTTTCATTAGTGCGCAGTAAGGTAACATTTAATTGAAATGATCCCTGGTTTTCCCCTAGCCTGGGGGAACTCGGTACAATGGTAATTTCATTGGCATAGAGAGCCTGGGTGGCTACACAACAATAAAGCAATACACATAACAAAAAGACAATTTTTCCTGTGACATCCATTTTAGCAAGCAAGCTTTGCCCTAAGCAAGCTCTGTGATTGTCATATGATTTTGTTATCTCATAGGTTAAATATTGACGGATGAATTTCATGCAAGTGATGCTTTACCAGGTATTAATTTAAATAATGAAAAATAACTTATGGCTTGTGCTATTTATTTGTTTTGGTGAACCGTGAAACCTCCATTGAATATCATTCTCAGATGTTATGTATTTCCTACTTTCGTCATAAAACCAAATCATTGATGATACTGCGGAATATATTTCGTCTAGAAAATTCAGTATTAGAGAAGTCGTTAATCGAGTAAGTGGCGTTTGTGAATACAAGCAGAGTTAATTTTTACTCTTGTTAGCGTGTGTGTTTACTGTGGCTGGTTTTTCAGGATAATCGTGTCTTTTTGTCGAAAAATTCCACGAATGGCCGCGACCTTAACCAGATTAAATCGATGGTGTGGGTAAATATGTACATGTTAAAGAGATATGTCAAGTTTGGGTATATCTATCGCCTGATTTTTGGCGCTTGCTCGTTTTGAATTGATGGGTTTGCAAGCGTTAACGACGAATGATTCGACAGTTGATGAGTTTATGCTCCGTAGTATTGTTGAGTGTGGACCCATTGTATCAGAAGGAAATGTCATGGAGACTAAAAAATATTTATTAAAGGCGGCCGAAATTGAACAAATGCCCGGTCAGCAAAAAACTCACTTTCTAAACCCAAAGGCTACCCGGTTAAATAAATCTTTGGGGGATGCCGTTGGTTTGAATCACATTGGTGTGCATCTCATCTATGTGCAACCAGGATATGATACCACCGAGTACCATAAACACCTTTATGAAGAAGAATGTGTCTATGTGGTATCAGGCGCAGGTTTATTAATGATTGAGGGAGACCGTTATCTCTTGGAGCCTGGCGATTTTGTGGGTTTGCCACGTAACGAGGTGGCCCATACCATCGTTAACGAGAGCAATGAAATTTTAGTTTGCCTGGTGATGGGGCAGCGCTTGGAACAAGATGTCGCTGTGTATCCTCAGGCGAAAAAGAAATTGTATCGCAATAGTGGTATTTGGGAATTACTTGATTTAGAAGCCATTCAAGCCATTTCGCCGACCTTGCCGGAAGTTAAAACCTGACGCTCCAAAAAAATCGGGTTAAAATCGTTTCGCTATGGGTATATATAGCCATTAAAATTTTTCATCATTTTTTTGAAACGCGTCGGGTTGAAGCATGAGATAACGAAACCAAGGATTAATTGAGGATGATGGAAAAATGGTCGGTAAGTCAAGTCAATGACATGGCATCGGATACGGCCTCCGTGTCAGCGGGTCGAAAATTAGCGGTGGCTAATCAATGGCAGGATTTAGGACAAGCCGAACATTTATTGTGGGGAGAAATTAAAGGGAGTGGCAGAAACGCCTATCAAGCTTGTATTGAGCTGATGACTCCCGCTTTTAAGTGTTCATGCCCGAGTCGAAAATTTCCTTGTAAACATGCGTTAGGGCTGGCTTATGTGTATGCCGAATCACCCGATGCATTTTCTCATATGGCGATACCAGATTGGGTGAATACGTGGCAGCAACGACGCGAAAAACGCCAGCAGCGAGTAACGGAAGGTGCTGAGCAAAAAAATCAGCCGGTGGATGAGGAGACTCAAAAACGGCGTGAAAATGCTCAACAAAAGCGTATTGAAAAACGCCAAAATAATATACAAATGGGCCTTGAAGAATTACAGCGCTGGTTAAACGATACCATAGGCCATGGCCTAGTACATTCGTTAGAAGATGGTCAAGCCTGGCAACGTATGATAAAGCGTTTAGTGGATACCCAAGCGCCGGGTTTAGCTAATTGGCTACAACGTTGTTTAGATTTACGCTACAGCACTGAGCAATGGCAATCGCAACTATTGTTATCATTGGCTAACTTACAGTTATTGTTAACGGCGAATGAGCAACAAGCCCATCTACCCGATATTTTGCAAGCCGATATAGAGGGTTTGTTGGGGCTCACACGTAACAAAGAGACGCTATTAGCACAACCGGGTATGACGGATACCTGGTGGGTGATGGGCAAGTGGTCTGTTCAGCAAGCACAAATACAGATGCAGCGCACGTGGTTGTGGGGAGAAACACAGCAACGCTGGGCACTGTTATTGGATTTTGCGGCACCCAACCACGTCTTGGTGATTCGTCCACAAGCCGGTCAGGCTATCCAAGGTGATCTGGTGTTCTATCCGGGTAGCTGGCCAGTACGTGCGTTGGTGAAGCAGCCACCGTCTATCTCATTAATCAATCCCATGGCATTAAAACAAATCTGTCATTCAATTGTTGATTTATACGAACAATTTTCGGCAATTTTAGCACAATACCCTTGGCTAGATCATATGCCTGGAGGTTTGCAACAGGTGACGCCTGTTACCCTTGATGAGCAATGGCTATTTATTGATGAGCAACAGTATCAAATACCCATTGCACCCAATTTTAGATGGCAATGGGAGTTATTAGCCTTGAGCGGTGGTTTGCCTATTGATATATTGGGTGAATGGGATGGCCATCATTTCTTTCCTTTGACGGTGATCGTCGATGAGCGAGTGCAAGGCTTATATGATTTACAGAGGATGGAGGCTTAAGGAGTGAGGCTAAAATTATGGGATGAGTTACTTAAAACAGCACTGCTTGGCACCGAACGTAATAACAAACCGTGGCAAGCCGAAGGGAAGTTAGGTGATTTGCTTGCTAATATTCAACATTCAGACAATGATCCCGCGCTTTATTTTTTGCAATGTGTGGCGGTGGTGGCAAACTATCAACGCGCAGGTCAACAACCCACAAAAACATCGGTTGAGTTGGCGTGCCCGGCTAAGCGTGATAGCCGGCCTGTGGTTAATGATATTCAGTCGCTTCGCTTTATCTTAACGGATAATAGTTTTCGACCGTTATTAAATGAATGGTTAGGTCAGGTGAAAGGGCAAGGGTATCGAGTGACTGAAGTGATGATACCGACGCTATTAGATGTGGCGTTGAGTGACGAGTCATCACGCGAGGTAATCCTGGCGGCCATTGGTGAGCATGGTATTTGGTTGGCGCAACAAAATCCACGTTGGCAAAGGCTATGTATCGCCACCCAAGCGAACAAGATAACCGACAGCGAATGGGAAAAAGCTAACACTACGGAGCGCACGGCTTATCTTAAACAATGCCGCCAGCACGATCCCGACAGTGCACGAGCCTTATTAGCCGAGGTGTGGGGTAAAGAAGCGGCGCGTGATCGTCGACAATTTATCGAAACTATCGCCGTGAATTTACAAACTGCCGATCAGGCGTTTCTTGACAAAGCACTCATGGATAAGAGCAAAGACGTTCGCTATCGGGCGGCGGGTTTGTTGGTAAAGTTGCCAGCCTCCGTCTTGCAACAGCGTTTTCAGCAACGTTTATCTCAATGGTTAGTGCTCCAGGAAAAAACAAGCTTGATGGGCAAACTGAGCAATCATAAATATCGATTGACAGTCAACTTGCCTGAACAATGGGAGAAATCTTGGAAACATGACGGCATTAGTGAGACGGCTCCTAAGGGTAAGGGACAAAAGGCCTGGTGGTTAGAGCAAATGCTAGAGCGAGTCAACCCGGAATTTTGGTGTGAGCATTGGCAGTTGAGTGTGGATGATATTTTTTCGCTGATCAAAAAACATGAATGGCAAGCAATCTTGTTACAGGGTTGGCAGCGTGCCACGATACATTTTTCCAGCCAAGATTGGGCCAGTGCGTTTATTCGTCATAATGAGCAGAGTGATCCAATTTTTTGGAGGATTTTGTCATCCGAAGCTGGTGAAGCCTTATTGGGTGAGCAATTAACAAAATCGAAGCAGTTAACTAAATTGAAAAGCGGGATAAACCAGTTAATCAATATTGAACATCTCTGGAGCGAGAATTTTTCTAAACAAGTTGTCATGGCCTGGAAAAATTATTTATCATCTGAAAAAAATATCCATGATTATTCTATTTATAATGTGTTTCGGCATGCAGCGTTGTATCTAGATAGCTCGGTTTTAAAACACATGCAGCAACAACTTGAGGTTTTTCTCAATGAAAATTCACCCTGGCACAAAATATTAAATGAAACGCTCAGCATTGTACAATTTCGATACGACATGTTACAAAATATTCGAGGTGATCGGTGACAATCAATACTGACTCAGTCAATACGGCATTGCGACAACATGCTGAACAAGAGTTTGCCCATGAGTTAGCCGCTTTAGCGGATGTGGATGATCGGGCAAAGCCACCTA
>VAPL010189127.1_pt1 | contig 21199 bp, 17 predicted proteins | sample 3395061 | NCBI WGS metagenome assembly VAPL01 (sample SAMN08290444, study PRJNA428436) | hydrothermal vent metagenome | isolation source: Deep-sea hydrothermal vent chimney 2 | place: Pacific Ocean: Juan De Fuca Ridge | depth 2182 m m | reverse complement strand
TTTTCCACCAAAATAACTTGTTTACCAAATTCAGCCGCTTCCAGCGCAGCGGTCATCCCGCTAATTCCGCCGCCTACGACTAAAATGGTCTCATTTGTAGCGATTATATCCGCCATCGACTCAGCTCCTAAACTATACGGCTATTAACTGATGCCAACACCAGCCACAGCGATAATTTGACATTAAAATTCTGTAATTTTTAATTTTACTTTAAATAACAATAAGTTAGTTGTTTTTAGCATTGAGGTTTTCTGCTTTTCAGCTCGGTCTCTTTATACTATTAAAAGTGGGGCTAACCTTGACCGATCAGCGGCTGAAAAACAAGTCATAAATATCTTTATCACCATAAAATGATTTTATTTAAGGGGGTTGATTATATAACCATAATCAACTGTTTCTACCTTTATTAATACCTTATTAAAAAGATCGGTTAATTTGAATATTGTTGTAATGCGAGAGATAGAGTTTGGCAACAATCGCTTACTTAAATACAACATTTGAATCATGCTTAACACCACCTATCGCCTACCCTTTAAATTCGATAGGTGTTACGGGGCAAGACTGGACTTCCTTGCATCATAGAATCTAATCATTTTCTCGCCATTTTCGTAAGCAATTTTTTTTGCAACATCACGCGGCAGAGCATCCAGCAAATCGCGCTGCCACTGCATCGGATACTTCAGGTATAACCAGCGCTGTGGTTCATACGTGTCGATTCCAAATAAAAAACGATCCGCATGTCTTTCCAGTAGTATTCGCCAGGCTTTCATCAAGCGTCCTTCATTAATGATTTCACCGCGAAAGGAAAGGTCGGCCCATAAATTGTGGTGTTTATCCATTAGCTTGCCAACAATAGCGGCATAATCAAAACCGGCGTGTGCCCACAGGATACGTGCATCGGGATATTGTTTAAAAATAAACTTGATAGCCTGGGCATCGCTATGAACATGCAACATAAGATTATATTTTTTAGCCAGACGAATAATTTCTTGCATAACCGGGGTATACGCCTGCTCACCATCAATATGTAATTCACCAATCGCCGCGTAACGGTATTTCTTGAGGCGTTCCTTAAGATAAGGAATCAGCGTTTCATCATACATCCAGGTTTCAATGGTGCCACGCTTTCGATAAGGACGTAACACGGGCACCACGAATGTTGGATCAGCCTGATAAAGTCGTTGCGTACCTTCATCACTCGAACTCGATACCATGGCCCGTTTGATTCCCAACTCGCGCAGTCGACGAATAGCATCGGCTGGTGATATGGCGTCCCAAACATCATGGTTGTAATGGATATGCGCGTCGAAGATGGGTAAATTGTTTACGACCTTCCCGCCCTGTTCAGCACTTACCGCCCAGGATGAAAAGATGGCGAAAAGCAGAAAAAACAAAGTCGTGTATTTACAGGTACTCATAAATTGGAAAAAGGTGACTGGTTAATTTAGGGAAACAGCAATCATCATACTAAATGATTAAAAAAGGGCAACCACGAAACACATTATAATTACGATGAACTTAATCGCTTGCACTATCAAAAACCAAACCTGAATTACCAACAAGAATTGCCTGTGCGAATATCAGAGAATCTGCCGTTGAGTGGAATGGACTATAAACCTTGAAGACCTTGACTTAGGAGAAATATTTTCAGCCCTATTGTTCAACATGCAACCGATAATCAGGTTTAATTTGTAGTAAATTACTGGATATATCCCATATTATAAATATTGTGACCCAGTTGACATAATTAGAGCTATGTCTATCGCAAATACAGCAAAGATGATAACTAAAGGGTAAATATTTGTAGGGGTTTGCCTATATACTACACACTAGATACACCTCGACTTAATGGAATTGTGAGGGGGAATAATGGAAAGACGTACCTTTTTAAAAAGCCTGACTCTAACAATACCGGCTTTATATTTCAGGCCATCACTGGTATTAAGCGCGAGTAATGTTACTGCCATACTCCGAAATCTAGATATTCCGCTATCTACAGCGGGGCGACTCAGCTTTTATGTTGACTATTCAGAACGTTCTACCTTGGGTGATCATACCTTCTATATATGCCGCACACATGGTACTTCCGGGAGAGTAACGGTTAGTTATGCCACCTATGGAGACAGCCATAATACTGCTTCAGGCAACTTTACCTGGGAAGATGGCGAGGCAGACATTAAATCTTTTACCGCAAATGTTTCTTCCAAGCCCAATGGTGATCACCGTATTTATGCCAAGCTGTCTAGCCCAACTGGTGGAGCAGTATTGCATAATGGGGTTAAAACAATTGCTTATGGGGTGATTGATGATGGAACCATTGCATCAGATAGTGATGCAGTGTTTGCAGATTTTTCAGCGGCTTCAAATGGCACAGGTACACGAGCAAATCCTTATAATAACCCCTATGATGCCATTGCAAACGTTGGTTCTAAACGGTACATATACATGAAAGGGACACATGTCCCTAATGGGACTAACCTTACTCCTAATGGCGCCTATACTATATCTCCACCCACAACTAGAACGAGTGAATTAACGAGAGTATATATTCGTAATTGGCCGGGAGCTAGTTGTGTAATTGATGGAGCCGGGCAAACAAACTGCCTGGGGGTTTATACTAAGGGTGGTGAATCGTATCAAACCTATCGTGGCATTGATTTTACAAACTTAAATGTAACGGGCACGAGTGGTTTTAATAATGGCTCGGCCATTTTTTATCACTATGGTAACAGTACTGATATTAATATTGAGTTTTGTACCGCCAACAATATAAATGGCACAACCAATAATCAGGCTTATGGTTTGTGGGGGGTTGATGGCGGAAAAGTTTGGCGTAGCACATCAGATAATATACAAACGAGTGGTAGCAATACCAATCAGAACACAGCAGGACTTTTCTATTATTCAGCGACAAACCTTTCCGTTCAACGGTGCGAGTTCTCGAACAGTGCGAGTGGTGCATTCTGTAAGCGAATGAATGCGGGGGATGTCGTTGCTGCCTTTGCATTTAACATTTTTAAAACACGGATAGGCATCCGGTATGGATATGGCTCAACTGTTCAAGAGCCGAATTTTGGAATAGTAAGAGGTAATTTATTTAAAGACTGTACCTGGTATACCGGTATCCAACATACAGGAGCCAGTGCAAATCAGGCAGGTAAAAACTGGATATGCAATAACGTCTTTGATAATTGCGGCGGCGGCGACAACGGTGCAATACATTCTAAAGATACTTACGATAATCAAATATTTAATAATATATTTTATAATTGCCGTAAAATGTGGGATATACCTGAAAAAGTGCAGAATCAATCTAATACATCTAAAAATCAGATAGAGTATGCAGACTATAACCATGAGTATGGTACAACCTTTAACCGATATGAGTATTTAAGTGTCTATTATAAAACTTCTGCCGCACTTTATGCCGCAACCGGCTTAGGTGGAAATGATTCTTCCGGGTATCCAGGTTTTACAAATCCGTCAAAAGATGATTATACTCTGGAAACAGGATCGCCTTGTGCAGGAACCGGTATTTCAGGAACAGATAAGGGAATATATTTAACAGGTATCGAAAAATTAGGGCTATCAGGAATAGGTAATACTTCTGGCGACCAGAAAGGAAAAATTCCAAAATCACCTACCGCCCTGACAACGAATTAATAATCAAACAGATAATTTGATCGGGAAAGCTCAGACATTGTATAAACATGCTGAACAGGAAAAGTCAGAGCCTGGCTCCGTCGATCCGCTAATTCCGCCACCTACGACTAAAATGATCTCATTTGTAGCGATTATACCCACCATTTATTAGCATGGTTCGACCCAGAGGGACGTAAAAAAATAAAGCATTCGGTATGATCTACTGATGGTGCTATTTTTGTATCAGAGCGGATAGCTGAAATATTTCAAGCATGCAGTAATGTAAAAGTGTTTACAAACTCAAATCATCAATCGGTTATATTTTTTTACTACTAATATTCGAATAACCACTTTCAACATTACTGCTATTTACAGCGGTTATCGCAAAGTAGTAGGTAATGCCCACAGTAAGATTTGTAACTTCGTATGATGTTGCCGTGTTGTAACTATTATCAAGTACGATACTGTTATCAAGTGATGTTTGTGATGTACCATAATAAATTTTGTAACCATCCAGGTCGGTTAAATCTGTGTTATCCGTATTTTTATCAGGTGGCGTCCAGCTCAGGGTAGCACTACCTGTGGTTGCAGTAGAACCTGATCCACCACTATTTGGTGTAGCAGCAGAAGAACCCCCGCCACATGCAGTCAACAAAACAGTAAAAACAAACGTAGTCGTCAATGTTGTAGTGTAACGCAGCCATTTTTTCATGTGCAATCCTCCCTTCCAGTAATCCGTTAACACAGACAGGTAACGCAAAACTTAAAACATACTTTGTCGCATTCAACCTGAATATACCGCTATTGATACTGCATATTAGATCAAATACAGCAAGTTTTTGAGCTATTACCCACTGAAATGAGTACCCTATCACATATTATAAAATCAATAACTTAGGGATTTATAGTACATTTAGGGATACATTTTACCTTGCCAGTAAGAGGACAAAATTATGGCCAATTTTAACCAGCTAAAATTTGGTGCATTAGCTTACCTGCTTACTTTTAATTCTTATGCGCAGATAATATTTGAGACAGATTTTGCCAATGACGGTTCTTTTTATGCAACCCAACAACAATCTTCCTGGACAGAGGTAGCAGCAAATAAACCAACCGGCTTTGATGGTGCCTTAATCGAGGGCAAGGGATATATTAAAGGTATGCCCGGCGAGGGAGTTGGCGGTACTGTCGCCCTTAAATTTATGTGGGATCCTGCGTTAGGCCAGCCAGTCTCACAATTATATAAGCACCTTACTGGTAACCAGAATACGGGCTACGATGAAATATATATTCGATACAGAGTCAGGCTACCAAATAATTTTAAGGTAGGTATTCCTGGCAACGATGACGTCCCATACTGGAAATGGGGGCGCCTGTGGCAGAATACCGGTGTTGCCCCCGGGCAGAAATGGACGGAGAACAGGGCGGATTCTTTCTACGCAGTCTGGAACTATGGCGGTACGGATATGTGGGGCATTGATGCCGGGGGTACCTTCAGTGCGAACACAGGATCTAGCCTGAGTAAAGGCAGTGCCGGTGGCGAGCGTTACTCTAACGATTTTTATATTGGCAAGCGTGACTATACGATCACCCCCGGCCATTTCCGCAATGTAGGCAACGGCGCCTGGAATTTCGATTCTACAACCAGGCTGTTGGTGAATAATACCTCTCAAACCTGGCATACATTTGAATGGCGATTTAAATTATCGAGCAGTAATACGTCTAATGACGGCATCTTCCAGATGTGGGTAGATGGTATAGAGCAAGTGCCGGTCAAAATAGGCCCAGGTGGTGGTGCGCCTTCATTGGGTAATCTGGCACCAACAGGGATACCAACGGCATCAAACGGTTCTGGTTATAACTTTCTGGTCATGTTTGACAACATGGCTAACTGGAATAAAAACTGGGATGATGCAGGTGTTGAAGGTGGTATTTATGTTAATGATGTCATTATCAGCACCACGCGTATCGGGCATAATTATTATGTCGGGGCACCACCACCCAATCCACCAACGAATGTTCAGGCACAATAATCAAAGGTAAAAGTCTGCCCCCTTTTTCCTCTTTCGACCAGCTTGAAAAGATCCGCCAGGTATTGCCTCTTGCCTTTTCACCACATACTATAATTATATGTAGTATAAATGGCATCTTGCTCAATTTTTCCTATTCTTAACCGATAAAGCAGCATGAACCTGATAGTAATAGTCAACTACTATTGTATCCAACAGGGTGATACATTAGAATATTAGAGTAATCTAATTAACTATTCATGGAATTTATCCCTGCATTAAATTCTCGCTTAACAGCACGACCACTTATAACGAATAATAGAGTCCTTTATGTCCTATTCCAATACTGCATCAACCGAACAAAACACTTCCAGTACTCGCATTGAAGTCAAAAATACCACTTGTTATATGTGCGCCTGTCGCTGTGGTATTCGCGTCACATTGCGTGATGGTGAAGTTCGTTATATTCAAGGTAACCCTGAACACCCATTAAATAAAGGTGTTATCTGTGCCAAAGGTGCATCCGGTATCATGAAGCAATATTCACCGGCCCGTTTAACCAAACCTTTAAAACGCAAAGCCGGTGCCGACCGTGGTGATGCCGAATTTGAAGAAATTAGCTGGGAAGAAGCCTTTGAAACCATTAGCGAGCGCTTAGCGCATATTCGTAAAACCGACCCGAAGAAATTTGCCCTGTTTACAGGCCGTGACCAGATGCAGGCATTAACCGGCATGTTTGCCAAACAGTTCGGTACGCCAAATTATGCAGCACACGGCGGTTTTTGCTCGGTGAACATGGCTGCAGGGATGATTTATACCATTGGTGGTTCTTTCTGGGAGTTTGGTGGCCCGGATTTAGACCGCGCCAAACTTTTTGTGATGATTGGTACTGCCGAAGATCACCATTCCAACCCAATGAAAATAGCCCTGTCTAAATTTAAACGTAATGGCGGCCGCTTTATTTCAATTAATCCGGTACGTAGCGGTTATTCAGCCATTGCCGATGAGTGGGTTCCAATTAAACCCGGTACCGATGGCGCCTTGTTTCTCGCTTTAATCCATGAGCTGATCAAACAGGGTTTATACGACCGTGAATTTTTAACCCAGTACTCCAACTCAGCCCAGCTTGTTATTGACGATAAACAAGACGACGATGACGGCATGTTTCTGCGTACCGATGTACCACAAGACACCGAATGTTTTGATGCACAGGACGCCGTCTGGTGGGATCGTTTAACCGATAAACCTGTTCGCACCCACAGCAAAGACGCCGATCCTTTCTTACTAGGTGAATTCACCATGCCCGATGGCACCAAAGCCAAGCCGGCATTCCAGATGCTAAAAGAACGGGTTGAGCAATACACCCCCGAATGGGCAAGCAAGATCACTGGTATTCCGGCGGACACTATTCAGCGACTGGCCTATGAAATGGGCATTACCGCACGTGATGAAAAAATTGAATTACCGATTGCCTGGACCGATGTTTGGGGCAACGACCACGATACCGTTACTGGTAATCCGGTTGCCTTCCATTCGATGCGCGGTACTGCGGCGCATTCCAATGGTTTCCAGACCATTCGAGCGATGTCGATATTAATGTCGTTACTCGGCACCATTGATCGTCCCGGTGGCTTCCGCCATAAAGCACCGTTCCCGCGCCCTATTCCACCGTGTGCAAAAACACCCAAAGGCCCAGAAGGCGTGCAACCTGAAACACCGCTGGGCGGCATGCCACTTGGTTGGCCGGCTGACCCCGATGATTTATTTGTTAAAGACGATGGTACACCGGTACGTATTGATAAAGCGTTTTCGTGGGAATATCCACTGTCCGCACACGGCTTAATGCACAATGCTATTACCAACGCGTGGCGCGGCGACCCGTATGAAATCGATACCATGATGATTTTTATGGCCAATATGGCCTGGAACTCCAGTATGAACACCGCTGAAGTGCGTAAAATGCTTAACGACAAAAATGAAAATGGCGAATACAAAATTCCTTTCCTGATCGTTGCCGATGCCTTCCAGTCTGAAATGACCGCCTACGCCGATTTAATTTTACCGGACACCACTTACTTAGAACGCCATGACGTTATGAGCATGCTCGATCGCCCTATTTCAGAATTTGATGGCCCGGTTGATTCAGTCCGTATTCCAGTTGTTGAACCCAAAGGCGACTGCAAACCTTTCCAGGAAGTTTTAATTGAACTCGGTTCACGTTTAAAATTGCCCGCCTTTACCAACGATAAAGGCGAACGCAAATACCGCGACTACCCAGACTTTGTGGTGAACTATGAAACCGAGCCCGGCTCGGGCATTGGCTTCCTCGCAGGCTGGCGCGGTAAAGGTGGCGAGAAGTTTATGAAAGGTGAACCTAATCCAAACCAGTGGGAAATGTACGAAAAAAATAACTGTGTTTATCAGTATCATTTACCCAAGTCTTTCCAGTACATGCGTAACTGGAATGCTGGTTACTTACAGTGGGCACAGGAACATCGTTTAACTAAATACGCCGAACCAATTAACGTGCATATTTATTCTGAAGTATTACAAAAATTCCGTTTAGCGGCACAAGGCAAACGCGAAGGCAAACAGCCACCAGAGCATTTACGTAAACGTGTGGAAACCCATTTTGATCCACTGCCGTTTTATAGCGAACCGCTGGAAGCACAATTAACGGATAAACATAAGTACCCATTAAATGCGATTACCCAACGCCCGATGGCAATGTACCATTCATGGGATTCACAAAATGCCTGGTTACGTCAGATCCACGCGCACAACTATTTGCATGTGCATCCATCACTCGGCGAGAAGCATGGCTTTGAAGACGGTGACTGGATCTGGATTGAGTCGATGCACGGTAAAGTACGCTGCATGTGTCGCTTTAGTGAAGCGGTTGAGCCGGGTACAGTATGGACATGGAATGCCATTGGTAAGGCATCCGGTGCCTGGAACCTGGATGACAATGCCAATGAATCTAAAAAAGGTTTCTTGTTAAATCACCTAATCTCTGAAGAACTGCCTGCCAATGAAGCAGGTGAGCATCTATCAAACTCAGATCCGATTACCGGACAAGCAGGTTGGTATGATGTGCGCGTTCGGGTACGCAAAGCCGATGAAAATGAAGAACAGGTAACTTACCCACAATTTGATGCGATGCCAAGTTATCCTGGTACCGACAAACCACGCAAATGGCTGAGTTTCTTTGCCGGCAAATTTAACCAAAAATAATTCTTATCCCGCAGTAAGATAAAACAGGACAACGTAATGACTCAGTTAGCATTAGTTATCGACTTAAACGTTTGCGTAGGCTGCCATGCCTGTGTAACCAGTTGTAAAGAATGGAACACATCCGGCCCCGCAGGTTCAATGTGTGACGATAACCCTTACGGACAGGATCCAACCGGTACTTTCTTTAACCGTGTACAAACCTATGAAGTCGGCGAGTTTCCATTAACCGAAACCGTTCACTTTCCCAAGAGCTGTTTACATTGCGAAGATCCACCGTGCGTGCCTGTTTGCCCAACCGGTGCAAGTTACAAACGTGAATCCGACGGTATCGTATTAGTTGATTACGACAAATGCATTGGTTGCCGTTACTGTTCATGGGCCTGTCCTTACGGTGCCCGTGAAATTGATGAACACCAGAAAGTTATGAAAAAATGTACGCTCTGTGTGGATCGTATTTACGATGAAAATCTACCCGAAGAAGAACGTAAGCCGGCCTGTGTATTAGCTTGCCCAACCAGTGCACGATTATTTGGTGATGTGCATGATTCAGAGTCTGAAATATCTGTGACAATTCGTGAAGAAGGTGGCTATCAGTTAATGCCAGAATGGGGAACCAAACCGTCTAATCATTATTTACCACGCCGTAAAACTCGTAAACATATTCATAAAGATGAACTAGAACGTGCAGATAACCCACTGAATAAAGAACAACGTAAACCACATGGCCCAATTGATGCGCCTACGTTGGATGATTCAACCAGTTGGTAGAAACGGCGATTAGTCATTTTAATATTTTATAAGCTGGGTAACCAGCGGAAGAAGAAACAGAGGAAATAACAATGCATCCGGCATTTAGCGTAATCTTTTTAACAACCTTAATTGGCGTCGGCCAGGGTTTATTTCTGGCATTATTTACCGGCCAAAGTTATTCGGCTGTCAAGTTACTGCCAGCAGCAGCCAGCGTCGAGTTTTATAGTATTGGCGGGGTGGTTGCTCTACTCTTTTTAGTCGGTGGCTTAATTGCCTCCTTCTTCCACCTCGGCCACCCTGAACGTGCATGGCGTGCAGCAGCTATGTGGCGCACTTCATGGTTATCGCGCGAAGTGATTGCGCTACCAACCGTGATGGGCTTACTGTTTATTTACGCGGTTATGCATTATCTGCAATGGGATATCGTTTTATTTACCAGCGAAGCCGGTGCCGAACTCTCTGTTTCTTTAATCGTGGGCATTCTGGGTATGCTTGCAACTTTTGCCCTGTTTTTATGTACCGGCATGATTTACGCCTGTTTAAAATTCTTACAGGAATGGCACACGCCACTGACCGTTATTAATTACACGTTGCTCGGCACAGCTTCTGGTTTTGTATTAGCAACCGCATTTGCAACCTATACAGCACCAGGGCTACTTAAGTTCTTTGGTATCTGGTCTATTATTATTACCCTTACGGCTTTAATTACCCGTGTTGCGTCTTTATTACGTAACCGTAATATCAAATACAAGTCATCACCACAAACTGCGATTGGCGTGCGCCATACAAAAGTAAAACAAATCGCAATGGGGATGATGGGCGGTTCGGTTAACACCCGTGATTTTAATCACCATATGTCGGCTTTATTTTTTAAATCTGTAAAATGGATTTTTTTGGTACTGGTTTTTATTATTCCCAGTATTTTAATCTGGGCAGGCATCGAAGATGCAAATCGTACTCTGTTATTCAGTGCCTTTATCGTTCAGTACATTGGTTTAATTGCCGAACGTTGGTTTTTCTTTGCCCAAGCAAATCATCCGCAAAATATTTATTACCAAACGGTATAAACTGCATTAAAACATGGCCTGCCCGAGAGCAGGCCATGTACTTATCCCTACCCACTACTCAGAGTGAACCTAATCGTATCTTGCAATGTCTATGCTACAATCATAAAGTATTATTTACACCCGGTTTCAACTGAGTTCTGTTATGAAAAAACAACCTGTTCTTATTGCTGTTTTATTTTTAATTCTAAATATAAATGTATACGCAACCAGTGCTATTAATAACTACCCTGTTGTAAATGTTGATTTAAAAGCAGTTAAAGTATCCAAACATGTTTACTTTGTTCAGGGCAAAGCCGGTATTGCCACCGACAATGCAGGGTTTATTTCCAATGCCGGCTTTGTTGTAACCAATGATGGCGTGGTTGTATTTGATGCTTTAGGCACACCGTCACTTGCAACACGGCTTTATAAAGAAATTCGCAAGGTTACAAAACAACCAGTGCGCTATGTGGTTATGAGCCACTATCATGCCGACCATCTTTATGGCCTACAGGTTTTTAAAGAACTTGGTGCAAAAATAATTGCACCACAAGGTGCCCGGGTTTATCTTGCATCCAACGCATCGGATAATTTATTGGCAACACGTCGCATCGATCTTGCCCCGTGGGTTAACCAGTCAACCCGCCTGATACCAGCCGATCAATATATTAGTGCCGAATACAAATTTAGCTTAGGTGGCATTAACTTTAAAATAACTCCCCTGGGCAATGCACATTCGGAAGGTGACTTAACCTTACTGGTTGAGCCGGATAATGTTTTATTTTCAGGTGATTTAATATTTGAAGGCCGTATCCCTTTTGTTGGCCAGGCTAATATTTTTAACTGGCTAAAAGCATTAGAAAGTATGCGTATGGTTAGTGTCTCAGCTATCCTGCCCGGCCATGGCCCATTAGCAAAAGATCCCAATGCTTTAATCAATATGACCTATAACTACCTGTCATTACTTAAAAATACTATGCAAACCGCCGTCGAAAACTGGACCCCATTTGCCGAAGCCTATGCACAAATAGACTGGGGGGATTATATGTTCCTGCCCGCCTTTGATGCTGCCAACCGAAAAAATGCCTACAATGTATTTTTATTTATGGAAAGTACATCGCAATAAATAATTTACGATCTATAAATCAGGTTTAGAACTTATAACGCAAGCCCAATGCCCAGGCATTCGATGCACCACGCACACCATTAAATAACCCAAACACACCAGAACGATGATGAATCCGGATTACCACTTCCCAATTTTTATTTTCAGGGTGTGCAAACGTTGTTTCAAAGGCAAGGAAATTTAATAACCGGGTCGCACGTTCATGATTAGCTGCTTCAAATTGAGGAATAACCGTTGTATATGAAAGCCCTTCTCCGAGTGCAAAACTCATATCAATAACATTGTCCCAGGAAAGATCTACCAAACGTATAAAAATAGCTGCTGTATACTCTTTATATTTTTCTACACCCTGATGCTTCACAAATTGCCCCTCAAATTCAAAATCAAATTTTTGAAAAGAGTCAAACTTTCTCGCCACCGCTAAAGAAACAAAATTCTGATTTTCCGGAAAATCTGCATTAAACAATATAGTCTCGGTGGTTGTATCAGCTGTCTTTGTTGCAGCAAAAAGAGAAATAGACCAGATATTTTCTTTATCGACCATCTCTGCAGCAAAACTGATATGGCTCCCCAAAAAAAACAGCATCACAGCAAGCAGGCTATAAACATAACCGCCTGAACAGAGTTTAGGTTTTATCTGGAAAAACATATACTTAGATTTCATATAGCTATTTTCTCATACTCATTAACCTGACAACATCCAAAGACCATACTATCCTTAAGTTTAGTTTCGAGATGCCGATATACAATATAGAAGTATATGTATAAAGCACAGGTATAGAAGTATGGCCATCGATAAAACACTTTATGAACGCCTGGGTGGCAAACCGACTTACGTAAAGGTACATAAAATTTTTTATGACAAGGCCTACGCCCACCCCTGGTTAAGCCGGTACTTTACCGATAAACCGCAGGAACTTCTGGAAAACCAGCAAACGGATTTTATGATTCAATTAATGGGTGGGCCAAAATGCTATTCCGGTAAATCTCCCAAATCAGCCCACCAACATATACTCATTACCGACGAACTCTATGAGCTGCGTGCACAAATGCTTGCAGAATCGATAACAGAAGCCGGTATCAGTGATGAACTGAGAGATGAATGGATAGCCGCAGATGCAACCTTCCAGCGCGCCCTCGTAAAAATATCAGAAGATGAATGTGTGCGAGCTTATCCTACTCAGCCTATTCTTAATTTTTCAAAGTAGTATTCTTTTGCCTCCCCTTCTGGTTGTTTAGTTGCTGTAACTAAATGCTGTAATGTTGTCAGTAAGTACAGTATTAACTTGTAACAAACTATTTCCAAAAGACCCCTCTTCTGGTTAATAGAAAACGACAAATAAAGTTAATATTAGACTTTCTTGATATACTGTGGCACATAGCAACCTGGTTTTTGATCGCTATGTTACTTAACAGTATCAGGCCGCCGCTATATTTTTAAGCAAAAATAATGTTAAGCTGTTTCTCTGTTACGTATTTTTAACCGTACAATTTGCATTCAATCTGATACTCACCCATTCCAAAGCATAACAAAAATGAATAATTTTGAATCACTGCAAAAACTCTTTTCTGATAAATTATACAGCCTTCTAGTTATTGACAGTGCATGGCAACTGGGTGTTTTGCTTATCGCATTTATTATTGCCTGGAAACTGAATAGCCAGTGGAACAAGCGCTTAACCGCTCATCTTGGTGAAGAGGAACAACGTGGTATTTCACGCTTTTTATTACGTGGCTCCAGTTACCTTGTTTTCCCTATTATTACTCTTATGTTTATTTATATTGGCGTTGTTGTTTTACAGCTTTATAAAATCACAACACCCATTCTCGACATTATTATCCCGTTATTACTGTCACTTGCCGCCATCCGTGTATCGGTATACAGCTTACGGCGCGCCTTTACAAAAACCCGAAATTTACGGGCATGGGAAGGTTTTATCAGTATCAGTATCTGGGGACTGGTTGCTCTGCACTTACTCGGCTGGTTACCTGACATACTCAACGCACTGGATCGAGCAGCCATTACCTTTGGTGATAACCGCGTTTCTATTCTGTCGGTTAGCAAATTTATCATTATTGCGGGTATTTATATTGTTGCCGCACGCTGGTTAGCGATGCTAATTGAACAACGTGCCAAGCGTTCAAAAATTATCAGCTCCAGTATGCAGGTTGGCTTAAGTAAATTTTCTACCGTTATTCTTTATAGCATTGCTATTATTGTAGCCCTTAATAGTGTCGGCATTGACCTGACAACCTTAACCGTCTTCGGTGGTGCTATTGGTGTTGGTTTAGGTTTTGGTTTACAGCGTATTGCCAGTAATTTTATCAGTGGTTTTATCTTGTTGTTTGATCGCTCTATTAAGCCTGGCGATGTCATCAGTATTGGCAATCGTTTTGGCTGGGTGGTCGCCTTGCATGCACGTTATATTGTGGTTAAAGACAGGGACGGTGTTGAAACACTGATTCCAAATGAAAATATTATTACTTCGGAAGTCACCAACTGGAGTTATAGCGATAAACATGTACGCGTCAAAGTCCCCGTGCAAGTCAGTTATGGTGATGATGTTGAACAGGCCATGCAACTTATGCTCGATGCCTGTCAGGTTTCACCACGTGTATTACAAAAACCTGAGCCAACGGTTCGACTAACAAACTTTGCTGATAATGGCATAGAACTTGAGCTACGCCTTTGGCTCGATGATCCCGAACAGGGGGTTGGTAGTGTTAAGTCCGATATTAATCTTGCCATATGGAAAGCATTTAAAGAAAATTCAATCACCATCCCCTTTCCACAACGCGATGTTCATCTTATAAAAGATACTCTTATTGGCTAAACTTATTATTCAAAATCATTAACTAAAGCTTGCTGTGTATTATTGTCGACCGGTGATACATTCTGCATAAAACCATCATAATCAATGCCCATGGATAAAGTTTTGCCTGACTTTAAGGCTGCAATCATGTCATCAGTAAATTCAAAACGCATAAAATGCACGGCGGATGTTTTTTCATCCCGGTTTCTGTCCATATCTTCATCGGCAATCGCATAGACCTTATCAAAGCCTTCCACCTGTACCCAGACTGTGTCTTCTATACCACCGAGTGTTTCGAGTACTCGCTGGCGTTCTTCTGCATCTGAATATTCAATCATAAGTGTTGCTTTCAGATTTTTGCCATCAGGTATTAACGGATTATAAGCCGACAGTTCTTCATTAATGCCATCTGCTTCAAAAATTTTCTCAATACGCAGCATTTCCTGTATTTGATACTGAATAGTCATACGATCTTCAAAATATAAAGTTGCATTCTCACCTAATGCAACCTGGCGGTTTTTTTTGTGCTCTAATACGGATGCTCGATAATCCTGCCTTTTGTTTGCATATTCTTCTAAAGAAAATAAATCGTCACGGGTTAATTTTTGCATGTTATTTCTCTGTCTCTAACTTAAATGGCGTAAGCTTTTCTTAATAAGCTAAGCGGGTGTGTAGGCGCTGCGGAATCGTTACCCAGCCCATTTTCTATTTGATGCCCTGCCATCGGGCAGTCACTGGAATAATAGTCCGCTTCAAACTGTTTAACCTTGTTCACTACTGGCCGGGCTATTTTCATGGATATCTTGTGAAATTCAACTTTTACCGCATAGGTTCCATCATGCCCTGAACAACGTTCAATCGGCAGCACTTCGGTATCGGGAATAAGTTGCAGCAAATCACGGGTTTTCATACCTATTTTTTGTACTCGTAAATGGCAGGCCACCTGATAGGCTATTTTTCCGAGTGGCTTTTTAAAGTCGAGTTTTAGCCTGTCTTCTTTATGCCGCAACATTAAATATTCAAACGGGTCGTAAAAGGCCTGTTGTACTTTTTGAACATCTGCATTATCAGGAAACATTAATGGTAATTCCTGTTTAAACATCAACACACACGAAGGTACGGCAGCCACCAGATCAAAACCGTCATCCACTAATTTGGCAAGCACAGGAATATTCACCTGCATCGCTTTTTCAACCGCTTCCAGATCACCTAGCTCCAGCTTCGGCATGCCACAGCATTGTTCTTTCTCTGCAATAGTAGTTTGAATACCGTTATGCTCAAAAACAGAAATCAGATCGTCATTAAGTTGTGGTTCATTCACATTGCAATAGCAGGTTGCAAATAAAGCAACTTTGCCGGTTGTTTTGTTACCGGCATCAACCGTTGTAACCTGGCTGCCTTTATAACGGGATCGAAACGATGAACTATGATACTCGGGCAACACGGCATCAGCATGCACACCTAAAACAGATTGCAATACTTTACGTGCCGGTTTTATTTTATTAATAAAATTGACTGTTTGTGCAATAACCGGTGTACCAACCAGTTTACCCACCGTATCGGTTGCTGATAATAATTTATCGCGTGAGGACGCACCCTGCTGTTTAAACTTGAAGGCTTTGGCACGTAACATCACATGTGGAAAATCAAGGTTCCATTCATGCGGTGGAACATAGGGGCACTTGGTTAAATAACAAAGATCACAGAGGTAACAGTGGTCGACCACTTTCCAGTAGTCCTGTTTGGCAACACCATCAACTTCCATGGTGCTGGACTCATCGACTAAATCAAACAAGGTCGGGAAAGCATTACACAAACTCACACAACGACGGCAGCCATGACAAATATCATAGACTCGCTCCAGTTCACTGAATAACGCATCTTCGTTATAAAACTCCGGCGCTTTCCAGTTAAGAGGATGGCGTGTTGGTGCTTCTAAACTGCCTTCACGAGGAGCCATAGGATGTACCCTTGATTTAGTAACAAGACTTAAATTATCTCTCCAGCCATCAGGGAATGATGGCCAGAGAAACAAAGAGTTTAATCGTCCAGATTATCTAATGCTTTCTGGAAACGATTAGCATGCGAACGTTCTGCTTTAGCCAGTGTTTCAAACCAGTCAGCAATTTCATCAAAGTTTTCTTCGCGTGCCGCTTTTGCCATACCTGGGTACATGTCGGTGTACTCGTGTGTTTCACCGGCAATGGCTGCTTTTAAATTGTCGCTGGTTGAACCAATCGGAAGACCGGTTGCAGGATCGCCACTTTCTTCCAGATACTCCAGATGGCCGTGCGCATGGCCGGTTTCACCTTCGGCAGTTGAGCGAAAAACAGTAGACACATCGTTATAACCTTCAACGTCTGCTTTTGCTGCAAAGTACAAATAACGACGATTCGCCTGTGATTCACCCGCGAACGCATCTTTTAAGTTTTGTTCTGTTTTACTTCCTTTTAAGGACATAATGTCACCTCTTTTGTTATCAATTGATAAATTAGTCAACCTCAAAACAACTTTGTAGTCATTTTGAAGAACTAACCCTAAATGCAGGCCTATAAACTCAAAAACCCAATTTAGAATCAGTCTAAATTGGTATGGAAAATAGCCCAGATAGGGTTGGGTGTCAAGTTAATTTAAATCGTACCAGGAACCGGGTACTCTCTGTAAATACTAGTTCAGATCTCACCGTTAAGACAGTGAGTTAGATCAATTTCAAGCTTAATAAACAAACCAGCAAAATGCGCAAAGTGCTAAAACAGTTTACTGTTTTATATTTCCGCTATTCACGGCTGTACCCTGTTAATGAGCACTGTCACCTGGCTGGCAGTTTTTACTGTTACTGCGCCAGAGAGCCCCAGTAAATCACCACTTTGCGGTGTCGCCTGGCCCTGCTTTGAAACCCGGGCAATAATATTCACTTCGGCAAAATTAGACAGCTTCATTGTCGGCTGCATCGCCATGCTGTCGTCCAGCACAATCGTGAAGGGAAGATCTTTTACCTGTTTACGCACTATCGCCAATGGCATTTTGGGACCTTTCACAGCGCGCGCATAAACCAGTACGAAGTCGTCGGGAGAGACTTTGTTCTTGAGGGTATCGGCCAGTTTTGCAGTGACACGGATACTTGCAGCCACTACATTTTCAACATTCGACTCGGCCTGTTGCCCAACCGCTGCAGGCCGCCCTAATTCAACCGTTGGTTTCAGCCCCATTTTACGCTCAGCCGCCACAATAAGCGACTTAACCTGCTCAACAGAACGTGGCTCATTGGCAATAATCGGCAATAATTTTTTCCATTGTTTAATTGCCGTTTTACCGTCACCGATTTCAGCATAACCCAGGCCAGCCAACCACAGCGCCATTGGGTTATCCGGTTTTATCTCTAACGCTTTTTTAATCAGCTCAAAGGGTTCGCCCGCCATACGCCCACCACGTTCCATGGTCATGGCATCGGCAAGGGTAATCAAAACCGTTGCATCATCACCCACCAGCTTACGTAAACGTTTTAATGCTGACACTGCACGATCATATTTTTTTAATGACATATAGGTACGCGCCAGGGTGTACCAGCCATCCGGGTTATCCGGATCTTTTTCCAGTTTTGATTCAAGCAGTAATGCCATCTCGTCAACCGAGCCAAGGTGTTTTTTATCACCTGTTGACGACTGCGCCTGCTGTGGCACCTGTGCAACCCGGTTAATGCCGTCTGGTGTACCCCATAGCCAGTACAAGGCCAGAGCCATTAAAGGAATGGCTGTAATAATCACGTAGGCATTTTTTTCAATTTTTGGTGAAACAGTCTGCTTTGCTTCACCATCATTAACATCTTCCAATAGTGATTTTTCAATTTCAATCCGAGTTTGTTCAAATTCTGATTGAGAAAGCTCACCCTGCTGCAAACGTAATTCCAGTTCGGTTAAACGCTCTTTTGCTATCGCTGCATTTTGTGAATCTGTGTCATCTTTATTGATGGCACACTTACCCAGTAACGCCGGTGTAATTAGCCACAAAACAAGGATAATTAACAGCAGGGAAAGAAACATAAAACCTATCATGATGCATCATCCTTTTTTGATAACGTACTCTTTAGTAACGCCTGTGCACGCTGATGCTCTGCAGCCGTTATTTCAACTGACTCTGCTTGACTGCGTTGCTTGATAATTCTGAATAATACGATCATCGCTATCACGAAAAAAAGTAATGGCCCCAGCCATAATAAAAGAGTAATAGATTTAAAGGGTGGCTTGTACAAAACAAAATCGCCATAACGCTCTACCATAAAATCAACAATCTGTTGATTACTCTTGCCCTCTGAAATCATTTGATAAACCTTATCGCGCATATCTTTAGCCAGGTCAGAGTTGGAATCTTTTAAATTCTGGTTCTGGCAAACCAGGCAACGCAACTCATCGATTAACACATTATAACGTGCTTCCAGTTCGGCTCGCTCAAACTGGCGAAATTCGACACCTGCGTAAACAGAATTTAGCTGCAAAGCAAAAAATAAAAATATAAAAATGCGCATGATCATGGGTATCCAGAGTAAATTATTCTTCAGCCTGTAGTTCTTTTATTAAAGGGATAACTATTTTATTCAAATCCTGAAAACTGACTGGACCAATATGTTTGTAACGGATAATACCTTTTTTATCGATAAAGAAAGTTTCAGGCACACCATAAACACCATAGTCAAAACCCACCAGACCTTTTTGGTCGGTTACAACCACGCTGTATGGATTACCCAGCCGTCTTAACCAGGCACTAGCTTCTGCATTGGTGTCTTTGTAATCAAAGCCAACAATATCCACCATCTTTTTTCTCGCCAGCTCATTAAGAACAGGATGTTCAGCCCGGCAAGCATTGCACCATGATGCCCAGATATTTAATAACCAGACTTTACCCTTTAATTCTTGCGGGCTAAATTTTATAGTTGGGTCATTCAGAAGTGGCAATGTAAAATCCGGTGCCGGCTTACCCACTAAAGGTGACGGAACTTTGCGTGGATCATTACTCAACCCTGCGGCAAGCAGGACAACTAATAAAACAAAAGCTATCAGTGGAAACAGGAATTTTATTTTTAACATAGCAACTCCTTACTTCGCTTTCCGATAGCGTTTATCGGTTGCTGCCAGTAAACCACCAAAGCCCATTATCAATGTCCCTAACCAGATCCAGCGAATAAAGGGCTTATGATACAAGCGCAATGCCCAACCACCCTGGTCACCACGCGGCTCACCCATAGCAACAAATAGATCACGGAAAATACCGGCATCAATCGCCGCTTCGGTCATGGGGCTGCGCTGCACTGTGTAAATACGTTTTTCCGGCTCCATGTCTGCAATCATGACGCCGTCTTTGCTAACAATAACGTGGGCACGTTCACCTTGATAATTTGGCCCTACGATAGGTTTTGAGCCTGCAAATTTAAAATCATAGCCCGCTAAAGAATACGATTCACCTGGCGTTAACATTACATCTTTTTCGGTTGAGTAAATTGATGTTAAGGTGACCCCAACTGTGAAAACAGCTATGCCAACATGCGCAATGTGCATACCATAAATTGCGCGAGGTGTTTTTTTCAGGCCATCCCATGAAATGGCTTTAGCCTTAAAACGCTGTTTAAAGCTATAGCCCATATTAAGAACAACCCACCAGGCCAGTGTGGTGCCTATCATCGCGCCAAGAGTAAAGGTTGGCATTGCAAAGGTACTCAATGCACCAAGAACCAGACTAATAAGCAGATAGGTTAGCAAGTGTTTTTTTACTCGCTGAACACTGTCCTGTTTCCAGCGAACAAAAACACCAATACTCATCAGTGCCACTAACGGCACCATGATAGGAACAAAAACGCTGTTAAAATAGGGGGGGCCAACTGAAATCTTACCCAGGCTTAACGCATCGATTACCAATGGATATAGCGTGCCCAATAAAATAGTTGCCGTCGCAATAACCAAAAGAATGTTATTTAATAAAAGTGCTGTTTCTTTTGAGAACCAGGAAAAGCGCGTGTTTGATTTAATCGCGGGCGCACGCCATGCGTACAAAGCTAATGAACTACCCACCACCAGTACCAGGAAGATTAATATAAATAAACCACGTTCCGGATCGCTGGCAAAAGAGTGCACCGAGGTCAGCACGCCGGAGCGAACTAAAAACGTACCCAACAAACTTAAAGAAAAAGCAAAAATAGCCAGCAATACTGTCCATGCTTTCAGGCTGCCACGTTTTTCGGTAACCGCTAAAGAATGGATGAGTGCCGTTGCTACTAACCAGGGCATAAACGATGCGTTTTCAACCGGATCCCAAAACCACCAGCCGCCCCAGCCAAGTTCGTAATAAGCCCACCAACTACCCAGTGAAATACCCAGTGTTAAAAATACCCATGCAATGCTGGTCCAGGGTCGTGACCAACGTGCCCAGGCGGCATCCAGCTTGCCCGCAAGCATCGCAGCAATCGCAAATGCAAAGGCTACCGACAAACCAACGTACCCCATATAAAGCATGGGTGGGTGAATAATCAATCCAAAATCCTGTAGCAACGGATTTAAATCACGACCTTCCAATGGTGCGGGAAAAATACGT
>VAPL010842087.1_pt1 | contig 21245 bp, 23 predicted proteins | sample 3395061 | NCBI WGS metagenome assembly VAPL01 (sample SAMN08290444, study PRJNA428436) | hydrothermal vent metagenome | isolation source: Deep-sea hydrothermal vent chimney 2 | place: Pacific Ocean: Juan De Fuca Ridge | depth 2182 m m | reverse complement strand
GGTCTATTGAAATAAAATTAAAAGAAAAGTCAAAAACGAAAGAAATAAAGAAGTTGGAAAAACAATCGAGAGTTGAGTCAATTGGAGAAATCACATAACCAAAAAATCAACCGGACATATTTTTCAATGGCTGAATTTTGTGTTCGTTTCACTCTACACAAAATTCAGCCATTGAAAAATACGCCGGTTATTTAGGTCGTTATATTTATTAAAATCAATAGGTTAAGGCTGTGTTATACTAATAGGGTCGTATATATTTTCAAAGATAGGTGCATTATGTCTACTGCCAAAGATATTTTAAAAGAAGCGATTCAACTTGAGCCAACCGAAAAGGTAAAGCTTGTAGATCAATTAATAACAAGCCTTGATAAACCAGATAAGGACATAGATAAACTGTGGGCAGAAGAAGCTGAGTCTAGGTTGGATGCATATAAGCAAGGAAAACTTAAAGCTGTTTCACTGGAAGAAGTCCTATCTAAATATAAATGAAAATAACATTTTTAGAAGAAGCAAAATACGAATTAGATGAGGCAATAGAGTATTATGATTTACAGTCTCCTGATTTAGGTCAACAATTTCTTCAAGAGGTACTAAACACTCTTGACAGAGTAGCTAGCTTTCCCCAAGCATGGCACCCACTTTCAGAAAATACTAAGCGTTGTCAGACAGCAAGATTTCCCTATGGCTTGATTTACTTTATTTTAGAAAGCGAAATACTAATAATTTCAGTTTCAAATTTGCATAGGGAACCGAATCACTGGAAGCACCGAGAAAAATAAATATAACACATATGAGCCGTTCTCGTGTCAATAGGCATTAGAAATTAATCAATAAAGCGGGTCGCCCAAGCCAAGACCTTGATTTGAAATAAAAATATGTCAAAAAACCGCTCAAAATACGTCTTAAACACCCCTTTTTGATGCTAAAAAGAGGCGTTTAAGAAATAAAGTAAATTGTTCATTACGCAATAATTTTAACCTACCCTTTATGGTATCAAAAAGGACTGATTAAGCCTTAAAATCGGCTATTATTTTAGTAGAATCTTTTTGTAATTAATTACTTAGCTTGGTCCGACCCAAATCTGCTGGCAATAAATATCCCGCCAAGCGGAATTAAATAATTTTAAAAAATCTTTATTTTTTCTAAGAGATAAAAACAACCTGGAAATTGATTTTCTTATTGAAAAAGGCGACACCATAAAATTGATTGAAGTTAAAACGTCTGAATACCCAAAAGAAGCGTTAGTTAATTTAAATAAAATAAAATTATTGCTAGATAGTAAATATAATGTTGAACTATTTGTTGCCTGTCAAACTGTGTCTGATACACCGCAAAGTATTCAGAATTGCACTTTTTATAATCCGTTAAAACACCAAATGACTTGGTAACGGCGAGGTAGCGGGTAGGATCGAAACAAATTTTCAATATGCGTGTTACGGTTAGTATATGAATTCGCGTAACTAAAAAAAGCATAGGTAGGGGCGCCGTGATTTAATGACTTAATAATATTTCGAATATAAATATTTTAAATATGGTTAAGTCATCTGTGCCCCTCCTATCTTCTTCTTGCTACACCCATTCCGCGAGGGAAATTATTTTGCATGAAAAGAAGAGCCTTAGATTTTTCCTGTCGGTTATCATCTTGAGCATAGTAGGCTGTAGTTCTCCATACAAAGGGGATATTTCAGATCATTATGATGGAACACGTTTCTTTCATAATGAAAGAGATTACACATTTACTGAAATGTTGAAATGGATGTGGACAATGAACCCAGCAAAATGGCCCGAATGGATTGAAGATCCTGAATATCCGCCTCCACCAAAGCAGGTAGGAAAAAATAAATTTCGGATTACACATATCAATCAAGCAACCATTCTTATTCAAATAGATGAAGTAAATATCCTAACTGATCCAATATGGTCAGAGCGTTCAAGTCCAGTTTCATGGGCTGGCCCTAAAAGAGTGCGTGCTCCGGGTGTCAAAATGAATGATTTGCCTCCTATTGATATTGTATTGATAAGCCACAATCACTACGATCATTTGGATATCCCAACGTTGAAAGCGATTGTTGAAAAAGATAATCCAAAAATAATTGTTGGTTTGGGAGTTGGTGCCTTGTTACGTTCTAACGAACTGAACAATGTAGAAGAATTAGACTGGTGGCAAGAACACCATTTTTCGTCCAGTAATATCGAAATTACTTTTGTACCAGCAAGACATAATTCGAGCAGGGGAATATTTGATAAAAACAAAACATTATGGGGTGGTTTTGTCATTGAATCTCTTGCCGGTCGTTTGTATTTTGCGGGAGATACAGCATATGGGGAATTTTTATCTTCCATAAAGAATAAATTTGGAGATTTCAAGGTGGCGCTTCTTCCCATTGGACATTATGAGCCAAGGTGGATGATGGAAACACACCACATGAACCCAGATGACGCTGTGAAATTGCACAAATATTTAAATGTTGAGCAAAGTATTGGGATGCATTTTGGTACATTTGGTGGTCACAATGACGAGGAAGTAGATGATCATGAGAAAGATTTAGAAGATGCTCTTCAAAAATATGACGTTCCAGAATCTGAGTTTTGGTTATTAGGTTTCGGAGAAGGAAGAGATATTTCAAAATAAAACGCAACATAACGAGCATAAAAAAAATCAAACAGCACGTTCTCCGGAGGATAAACCGCCGATTCGCTTAGACAGCCACACCCCAACACAATACAATCCCCATTAACAGTGCCGACAACTCTGCGGCATAGTCCAACAAACATTTATACGTTATGTGTCAGAGGAGTATCCAATGATATTGGAAGTTGCAATACTAAATGTAAGGGCAGGCGAAGAAAAAGCTTTCGAAGCGGCATTTGATAAAGCTCAGGAAATCATTTCGATTATGGATGGCTATGTTTCTCATCAGCTTCAAAACTGTATCGAGAAACCAAATCGATATATTTTATTTGTTAATTGGCAAACACTCGAAGATCATACGATAGGTTTTAGAACGTCTAAGGAATATCAAGAGTGGAAAACACTGCTCCATCATTTTTATGAGCCATTTCCTGAAGTGGAGCATTATAAATGTGTATACAGTAATAATTCATAAAAGAAGGGTGTATGTACGCGGTCATATTCAAAGCAAAAATTAAAAAATTGGATGAGGAATACGCGCAAGTAGCAACTCGAATGAAAGAGCTTGCTTTGGAACAATACGGATGCTTGGAGTTTGTTTCAGTCATTGAGGGTGAGAATGAAATAGCTATTTCCTATTGGGAAAATGAAGACGATATAAAAATATGGAAAAATGATCCTGAGCATATTCTTGCTCAAGAACTTGGAAAAACTAAATGGTACGAGTCTTATAAAGTTCAAATAGTAGAGGTTATAAGGGAGCATAGCGGAAACACATAACGAATTAAGGGTGGTTGTGTGAACGAACCGTAACCTTATCCAATATCGCGCCCTCGCAACGGATGGCGCGAATTCACAGGCTAAGGAAGGTAGGGACCGATAACTTAATAACTTAAGGTTTTTTTTGAAGCATTTTTGATTTCGTTTAGCTAAGTTATTGGTGTACCCACCTATGTTTGATACTGAAGAAAATTAAGGGGACACCGATGACTTATGAACTTATCGAAACGGAGCTATCTTTGTGACGCTAAATCCACGCTGGACCTTCCTATTGTGAAGAAAGATAGTGATATGTAATTTATAGGACCGTTATACTTTTCGCCTAACATTGCGTTCCCGACGAACTTGTTCCATTAATTTTAATTTAGACATTGTCGAAATAAAAGGCGTGATTGATAATCGCACAGAGTTACATATCGTTTTGCTGCTGTATTAGGGTTATATATTAAAACGACTCACAGTAGACTATCATTAGGAAAGATAAATCAAAGTTAGGCAAATAAAGGAATTAGAGCCATGGGGCAACAATATTCTGAAATTTCAGAAAAGCTCAAAGAATTTACAAATGATCAGAAAATATTCTTTGTAGGCACTGCAACTGCCAACAGTAGAATAAACATATCACCGAAAGGAATGGACTCAGAAACGGTTGGGATGGGGATACTCAAACGTACGGTAAGTAACAATTATTTGCTACACCCGACAGTGGCGTTTACGCCCTCGCGGAATAATTTTGGTGTGTTGGGCGCCAAATTTGGCAGCGCCCAGACGAAAACGTTGCGCATTTGCGTAGGCAGAAACCGATAGAAGAAAAGGAAAGCTGCCGTTGGTTGGAAAGTTATGAACTGGCGTGCGAAGCTCAGCGCGCTTGTCCGGAGACGCTGGTGCTGAGCGTAGCCGATCGAGAAGGAGATATTCACGAGTGGTTTTCATTGGCACAGAACAAAGCGGTAGAGGAAAGAGCGGCGCTGTTAGTGCGGGCAAAATGTAATCGTCGGACGGCGCAAAAAGACGGGGAATACAGTTATTTATGGGATGAATTGAGTGCCAGCCCGATACTTGGCAGACTCGGTATCAAGACACCCCGGACAGGCAACAAACCCTCACGCAAAGCGACGCTGGAAGTGCGGGTCAAGGAAGTTGAATTGTGTGGACGTCGGTGTAACAAGAAAGTAGAGCCGGTATTCATCTATGCGGTGTATGAAAAAGAAAAACGGCCTCCCAAAGGTGAGGCGCCGATCCACTGGATGTTATTGACGAGCTTGCCGGTAGAGAGTTATGAAGCTGCCGAAGCGGTGATTGGTTGGTACTGTTGTCGCTGGGAAATAGAGATCTACTTCAGGGTACTCAAACAAGGTTGTCAGGTAGAGGAACTGAGACTGGAAACGGATAAGCGCTTATTGAATTGCATCGGCATCTATTTGGTTGTTGCCTGGCGAATCCATACGATCACAATGCAAAGCCGTGAGTGGCCGGACATTGGATGCGATATTCTTTTTTGTGAAAAAGAATGGAAGACGATTTATATGATGCAACAAAAAAAGAAGCCGCCTAAGAAGCCCCGACGCTGCGGGAGATCAGTCGCATGCTGGCGCGGTTATCGCGCATTACAAAATTACGTGGATGCACTTGAAATGGCTAAAATTGTGTTATGAGTTGTGGGTAATGGAGAGTGTGAAACGTTATGTGCTCTGAATATTTAACGTTTCAGCCTTATGGGGATAACTCTAGATATCCAAAAGATGATCTCAAATGAAGCAAGCTGATTTGATGTTTTTATTAATACCGATTGAGCCATCATTACATGGCGGTGTTATATTTTAGAGAAGTTAAGCGACACATGCCTTCATCTAACAAAATGGTTTCTATGATATGTCACAACTTACCCAAAACCCAAATGCTAATTCAGACGATCATGAAGGTTTGCCGCTAATGATAACCAGTAATAATCCTGAACCACCCAAAGGCCGCAAGGCACGAAAAGTGCCGCGCCTTGTAATATTACCGCTGATATTCCTGATTCTGTTTACTGGTGCTGTTGTTGGCATCTATGTCCAACCACCCAGTTTAAAACTATTCATGGAACTAACTGGTCTTGTGCCTGGCGGCGGCAGCAAGACACCGATTGCGGTGCCACCACCGCAATCGATGTCCACCGTGAAACCTGCACCGGAAAAGATTCGCTCGGTGGTTGCCCTGGGAAAGTTGGTTCCTGCTGGCGACGTCGTGACGGTTGCCATGCCATACGGTGCTGGAGACGCACGGATTGAGGAAATTCATACCAAAATCGGCCAACGCGTTGCACGTGGTGACACTTTGGCAGTGCTGGACAACACAAGTCCATTACAAAGCGCGGTAGAAACGGCTCTGGCAAATGTCGCTCTGAAGAAGGCGGCGCTGGAACAAACACGCAATAACATCACCGCCAGTCTCAAAGAAGGCCGCGCAGATCTTGCCCGGGCCAAGGCAGCAGTACAGGTGGCTGCCAGCAATCTCGAACGCGAACGGAAATTGTTTAACAGTGGCCTCGGTACTCAGTCATCGCTGGATAATGCCATCTTGAAAGCCCGTGAGACGAAACAAGATGTGGAAAAGGCAAAAGCGACCTTGTCTCGCTATGATAGAAAGGATATCGACAACCAGCCCGATGTTCGTGTGGCCGCGCGCAATCTGGATGCGGCTCGTGCCGAATTGAACCGGGCGCACCAGGATCTGGCACGTAGCACCGTGATTGCACCCGTGTCCGGGACGGTGCTAGACATCCATGTGCGCCCAGGAGAAAAGCCGGGCAATTCGGGAATTGTGGACATCGGCAACACCGAGCGAATGACAGCGGAACTGGAAGTCTATCAGTCCGACATTGCCCGGGTTAAAGTGGGTCAACACGTTGAATTGACTTCAGATGCACTTGAAGTACCATTGACGGGGCTGATTAATGCGATCGGATTGACCGTAGGCCGTCAAACCCAGATAGGCAACGATCCGGCAGCCAATACAGACGCGCGGGTGATCAAAGTTACCGTGCAACTGGATGATGTCTCCTCTGCCCTTGCAGCTCGGCTTACCTTTCTTGAAGTTGTGGCTCGAATTGCAGTGGAGGAAGGCCAATGACGAAGTTTCTGCAGTGGCTGTTGGGGCGGCTGCCCATAGGATGGCTGCAGCTGACCCATAACAAATCACGGCTGGCAGCGGCTGTGGCAGGCGTGGCCTTCGCCAACATCCTTGTTCTCGTGCAGCTTGGTATCATGAGTTCGTTCAGCGAATCGGTACGCATGTCATATCAAACGATCAAAGGTGATGTGCTGATCTCTGCCAATGATGCGGACACATTCTTTGATGGCTCTAATATCCCACGCCAATGGAGCTATCGCGCGTTATCAGTTCCGGGAGTTGCTGCAGCAATGCCAGTTTTTTTGGGCGCTGCAAAATGGATGCAGCCTGACGGTTCGAGCATTATGTTTCAGGCCATTGGGATTGACCCGACGCGCCCCGAATTTCTTGGCCCCGGCATCCCTGATCCTCGCGGGCTGCTGCAGGCGGACACAGCCCTTGCCGACCGTTCGGCACGTGGATTGGACCCAAAGCGTCTGGCCACGGTTTCTTTTGATGACCCGATTATCATCGAAGTAATGAACCGTCAGCTGACGCTGATCGGCACTGTGTCCATCGGTGGTGGTTTTTCCGGTGATGGCTATATTGTGGTATCAGACCAGACATTTAGGAGGATGTTTCCGGACCGCAGTTCGGGTGCACCCGACCACGTTCTATTGTTGTTGGAACAAGATGCAGAGCCAGCACCTGTTATTGCGGCATTGAAACAGGTTCTTCCAAAAGGGGCTTTGCGTATTCGCAGTCTTGATGATGCAATAGCCGAAGACGTTAAATATCAGACAACAGTGCGTCCTACCGGTTTGGTCTTTGGTTTTGGTGTGGTAATCGGAATTATCGTGGGCATCGTGATCGTCTATCAGGTGCTATCCACCGACGTGGCCGACCACATCAGTGAATATGCCACCTTCAAAGCAATGGGGTACCACCAGAGCTTCCTGCTCGGCGTTGTCTTTGAAGAGGCTGTCATTCTAGCATTGGCAGGATTTCTGCCGGGCATAATTATCTCGACCGGCCTCTACTCGATTCTGTCCAATGCGACAAACCTGCCAATCGAGATGGATGCGAGCCGCGCTTTGATGGTGCTCGCAGGCACACTTTTCAGCTGTGTAATCTCGGGTGCAATTGCCACGCGACGGTTGGCTACAGCCGACCCGGCAGATCTGTTTTAGGATGGACAATGAATGGAAGAACCAGTTATCAACGTAAAAAAACTGAACCATTGGTTTGGCAGCGACGAGGCGCGGTTTCGTGCGATCCGTGACATCTCGTTGCAGATCGAACAAGGCAAACTTACAGTGCTCATGGGGCCGTCCGGTTCTGGTAAGACAACCCTTCTAACTTTGATAGGCTGCTTGCGTAACGTCCAAGACGGCAGTGTGCGCTTGCTGGGTCACGAATTGCTGAACATACCCGATGCTGAACAGGTGTTGCTACGACGCCGGTTAGGTTTTATTTTTCAAGCTCATAACCTGCATGAAAGTCTGACTGCTCGTCAGAATGTGCGCATGGGGCTGGAGGTGCATGGCCCCGATACGAACGGTGATTACGACAAGACCTCATCTCATCTTCTTGAAATACTTGGGTTGGGAGACCGGGTTGATTATATTCCGGCTAATTTGTCGGGTGGGCAAAAACAACGGGTTGCGATTGCCCGAGCATTGGTATCTAACCCAGCCATCGTGTTTGCTGACGAACCGACCGCAGCGCTAGACAAAAATAGCGGAATGCAAGTTGTCAAACTTCTAAAACGATTGGGAAAAGAGCGTGGAACAACAACGGTGATGGTAACCCATGACAACCGGATACTTGAAATGGCAGACCGCATTGTAGTTCTGGTCGATGGCGAAATATCCGAAGAAAATTCTTAAGGAAGCTCTGAACAAGTCATGTACGATTGCTTAATACCCATGTTACCAATCCCAAGCACCAAATTATGTCATATACGTTGGTGGTTCGTAAGAGATGGCACATAACAATCAAAATCCACACGGACAGCAAAAAGCGCCGCTCCTCGTCTCTCTGCTTTTTGCTGCTGGTGATTTTGGGCGTTATTACGACGTCAGTCGCTAAATTCTACTGCTGTAATTAAAAGGAGGTGATATACAACTAAGTGTAGTGTCACTTATCCCCGCACTGAGGGTGCGTCACTGATAACGGAGGACAACTCACGCAAGCTCAACTGATTGAGAGGCTCAACCCGGTATTGCGGGGCTGGGCTAATTATCACAGACACATCATTTGTGGTGAAACATTCTCTCAAATCAACGGCTATATGTGGTTTCGCCTCATGCGCTGGGGGAAACGCCGCCACCCTGAGAAGTCAGGAATATGGATTGCCAAACGTTACTTCGGTCGCGCAAAAGGCAGTACATGGGCTTTCAAGGATATAAGGAACAGGCAAAACCCTCATCTGGCTTAACAACGACATTCAGACGTTTTCACATATCAAGATTAAAGGCGATGCCAATCCATTCGATGCAGAATGGATTGGATATTTCCAAAATCGAGAAAAGTTGATTAAGATGAAGTCTGTGAGTCATTATATCGGTAAGGTATCGAAGCAACAAGACGGGAAATGCCCGCATTGTAAACAACTCATACAGGCTGAAGATAAACATTATCTTCATTATATTGATGGCGATAAGATCCATAGACGGGTCAAAAACGTCCTCATGCTTCACAAAACCTCTAACAAAGCATTCGATTTCACTAGGAGTCAGCACGTATCAGGTGCGTCCATCGATATGGGCGTTAGTAAGGCTTGAGCCGTCGGCTTGGAAACAGGCTTGCTCGGTTCTGAGGGAACTTGGCGGCGGTGACGCCGCCCGGTTACCCGGTGGCAGCAATATCACTTAGCAGGTACAATATATCATTACTAAAATCCTGTTCATGTGGCCATTCTACTGAGCCAAAAGCTACTTTAGCTTTTTGAATATAATTAATGTCTTTTAATTCAATAAATATTCCCTTATCTAAAAATGGCGTTACGTCAAAAATTCGTTTCTCACGATTATCAAATGTAATTATTAATTTATAATCGCTTAGCCGGGTAGCGGAGCAGTTGGCGATGGCAGAGCGTTAGATGCAAAACGGAGTTAATTTGGAAGAGATAGAGCAAGTATTAGATTTCGTAATTGAAATCGAAAAACTAAAAGACGTGCATCGTAAGACAAAGCCGATTGGATTAGATAGGTACGAGAATTCTGCGGAACATAGTTGGCATGTTTGTTTGTGCGCACTCATGCTAAAAGACTATGCAAATGAAAAAATAAATATAGATCGTGTGATAAAAATGCTACTTATTCACGATCTTGGTGAAATAGACGCAGGCGACACAATTATATATAAATCTGAAATACCCGAAGTAAAGGAAAAAGAAGTTGCTGGGGTAGAACGTATCCTGGGATTATTGCCAGTTGAAAAGCAGGAAGAATATAAAGCACTTTGGTACGAATTTGAGGCAGGAGAAACCCCAGACTCAAAATATGCAAAAGCGATAGACCGTATCCCCCCTCTTCTACATAATTTACATGGTGAGGGACATAGCTGGAACACCCATAATATTTCGAAAGAAAAGGTGTTTTCAATCAACAGTAGAATCAAAGAGGGTTCTGAAAGTATATGGGCATCAATTGAGTCCAAACTTCATGAAGCAGTTTCAAAAGGAATTTTGAAATAATACATCCAACAAAAGCAATCAACTCAGATTGCTTAACTTACTGGCATTGGGCCAACCCGCTACCCACCACCCAAATTCTTGTTACTTGTCACCATATTCCCGTACATATTATTTGACTAACAAGGTTCCCTTATTCTAGCATTAGAATAAGAAATCATTCTAATGCTAGAATATGATAAATAAAGCCTTAACAGATAGTGAATTGCTGGTTCTCGGACTTGTCGCTGAAATGTCCCGTCATGGATATGAGCTTGAGCAGATAATTGAGCAGCGAGGAATGCGGGAGTGGACACAAATTGGTTTTTCCTCAATCTATTTCGTATTGGGAAAACTTGAAAAGAAGGGACTGGTTGTTGCAAAACAGCCTGAAAAGACCAAGACAAAAAAGAGCTACACCATAACAGACATAGGACATGAGATATTGGTATCACAAACACTTTCTGCACTAAGTTCTATGCGTCCCACCTATTCATCTGTGCTATTAGGGATGATTCATTGGTCAGTACTGACACGAGAGCAAGCTTTGGAAGCACTGGAAACACGTAAAAAAGCTATTGCAAAAGAATTGCTGCGGCTTGGAGATATTCACTTTAAACAGCAACCGTCGCCCGATTATGTTGACGCTATGTTTGACTTTTCTATCAGTCAATTAAAAACCGAAGCTGAGTGGGTTTCCAGAACACTAGCATATATGCAAACAAAACCTTGGAATACATAAGGAATGAAAAATGAATGTAGAAGACTTCCATAAACGTCTAAAAGAATTGTATTTGCCTACAGAAAATCAATTCACGATCGTAGATGTACCCGAGATAAACTACATTGCAATTGACAGTGAAGGCAATCCTGAAAGCGAAACCTTTAAAAACTCGATAAAGTGGATCTATTCTATGGTTCACTTTATCAAACCGTTAGCGAAAGAGCGGATGAAGAAAAACTTTGTCGAACCACCATTGGAATGCCTATTTTGGACAGATAATGAAAAGGACTTTCTTTCCGGGAATAAAGATAAATGGAAATGGCGAGTGATGATCGTTGTTATTCCAGAATGGGTGTCACAGCAAGCATTTCAGGAAGCCGTAAAAAAGGTTGAAAAGAAACTTGGCCCTGCTCCTAAAACATTAAGGTTTCAAAATCTTCATGAAGGAAAAAGTATACAAATTATGCATGTTGGTGACTACAGCAATATTCAAACAATCTGCGACAAGTTATACAGTGAATTTTTACCGAAAAATAATTTAAAGCCTAACGGCTATTACCATGAAATTTATTTGAACGATCCAAACAGGGTTGCACCTGAAAAAAGAAAAACTGTTATACGGCAACCTGTACTTCCAGCAGAAGAAATAATAATAAATATTAGATGATTCTGGAAATTGATTTATTGTCCGTTATTTATCTGATTGGTGCGGCTCAAGGAATATTTTTAATAGTTGCTCTATTGGATAGAAAAATTGTAAATAGACAAGCCAACCGTTATCTCGCCATTTTTCTGTCTATATTTACACTTTCTCTTGTCGATGAGTTTTTGTTTCAGTCACGCTATTTTTATAACTCCCCTCACTTGATTGGGATAATTTGGCCTCTTGACTATTTATATGGTCCCATATTCTACTTTTATGTTCGTGAATTAACATCTATCAAGCCCTCATTTGAGAGAAAAAGAGATATTCTTCACTTTGTACCACTATTTTTTGGTGTTCTGTTGGCCGCTCCAACCTGGTTTCTCAATCCTAGTCAAAAAAAAATAATGCTGTACGGGTTAGATGGGCCTTTAACGGAAGAGATATTTAGGGCAAACATCTTTGATGGACTGGCAACGCTTTTTGCTGTTATTCAGATTGCTGTATATATATGGTTGAGTTTCCGCCACTTACGACATTATCGTGTAACCATCCAACAACAATTATCAGAAATAGATAAAGTTAATTTGTCTTGGCTGGTATCTCTTTTGTGGCTACTACTTTCCTTATGGATACTCTACATAATAGATATATTTTTCTCTGAAGGACTTGGTATAGGAGATCAGGCAGGGATGTTATTGCATGTAATCTTGGTACTAATCATATATAGCATGGGATATATGGGGCTACGGCAACCTTCAATATTCAAAACAGATGAATTCTCATGCTCGTTTGAGGTTACTGAAAATGGAATTACCAGCGTAGGAAGTGACAAATACAGTAAGTCAAAATTATCTGACGAGCTTACAGAGGAGCTCAAGGCTCGCTTGTTAATCGTAATGGAGGAAAACAATCCTTGCCTTGAGAGGGGAATCACCTTGTCGCATTTGGCAAATATTGTGGGTTGTACACCTAACAATTTGTCCCAAGTGATCAATGATGAACTAGGAAAATCCTTTTTTGATTTCATTAATGGGTATCGAATTAGCCACGCAAAACAGCAATTGCGTTGTAAAAAGGCTGAGAAAGTGACTATTTTACAGATAGCGATGGATGCCGGATTCAACTCAAAATCAGCATTTTATACGGCGTTTAAAAAAGAAGTAGGGATGACTCCGTCCCAATACAGGAAAATCATTTAATCCCCGTTGATTTGTTGTCTTTTTGTGATGTTAATTAACTGATTGAATTAAAATGAATTATTTTTGTCCTTTTATGTAGGGCTGGACGACTTACTGATGTTCACGGAGTATATTTTTCCCTAGGTTTTACCTGATTTTTATTTTGGTATTTTTATAACGTAGGGAGAGATGATGAAAAATTTGGTTGTAATCGGCACGGTAATGTTTGTGGCTGTTTCTATAGTTGGTTGTGCAACGTATAAAGCGAGTGAGGCTAGACTATCGAAAATAGGCTATAAGGAAAAACTACTTGATGATGGTTCTTACCAGTTGACCTATTATGGTTCTGGATTCAGTGAGCATGACGAACTTATTGCGTTGTGGCACAAACGAGCTGAAGAATTGTGCAGTGGGCAACAATACGAATCAAACACAACGAACGAGCATTGGATTTCAGATAGCTATACGGTATTACCTCCTTTCTTTTTTAAATCGAAAGCTGCTGCACCTTCTATTGAGGGTAAGTTGATATGTAAGGGTAAAACAGTAAATGGTGTAAGATAAAATGCCAAGGAATATTTTAGAATTATATAAAAAAGCAATACAAGCAGCGGCGGTTTCGATATCTGAACCTGCTGAAAACCGTGGGGACAAACAGCTGTATACATTAGAGCGATGAACAAAGAGAAAGTTGGATACATAGCGATTACTCTCGTTTCGATTCTAAGCGTAGTCGGTGTGTTAATGCTCGATCCTATTGCACAAAATATCGGATATCATGTATTTGAAGATCAACGAACTATTTTTGGTATTCCAAACTTTTGGAATGTAATCTCCAATCTGCCATTTCTATTGGTTGGTATTATGGGGCTTCGTTGTATTTCTTACTCGAATGTAACTAGGTTTACTGCCGACATAAAAACAGCATATATATTGTTTTTCTCGGGCGTTTCACTGGTTTCCTTTGGTTCGGGTTACTACCATCTATTACCGAATAACGAGTCACTAGTTTGGGATCGTTTGCCAATGACAATCGCTTTTATGGCATTGTTTTCAGCAATAATTGGTGAGTTTATATCTTTTCGCCTTGGTAGGTTCGTTCTTTGGCCATTAGTTGTTTTTGGGGTATTTTCTGTTTTTTATTGGTATAGTACGGAAAGCAATGGCGAAGGCGATTTAAGGTTATATATTTTAGTCCAATTCCTTCCAATGACAGTAATACCACTAATTTTACTATTTTTTAAATCCAAATTTAGAAGCACAAAAGGTTATTGGTTGTTGTTGTTCGCATATATATTGGCAAAGGTATTTGAGCACTTCGATGAAGCTGTTTATGAAATATTTATTTTATTAAGCGGGCATTCTTTAAAGCATGTTGTTGCAGCGCTAGGAATATTATTTTTATTTAAATCGTATAGCAGTCGAGAGAAAATATAACAAGGTGGTTCAGCTAACGTTATGTACCATAGGACGAGTCATTGCTAATCAGAAAAATAAAAACAAACGAAGCAAAATCATTGAGTAATTTAGCCATTCGGTCAAAAGCGTACTGGGGTTATTCAACAGAGTTCTTGAAGGCCTGTAAAAATGAACTAGTAATTACTAAAAACAAATTGGGAAGCGACAAATTCCTATATATGGTCGCTGAGAATAACGGTGAAAAACTGGGATATTACGCCCTGGAAAAAATATCGAAATCTGAATTTGAGCTAGAGGCGCTGTTTGTAAAACCGGAGTATATAGGTCTAGGTATAGGCAAGGAACTATTGGCTCATGCTAAAAAGATGGCAGCAAAAATGGGAGGAGTTGCTCTAACAATCCAGAGCGATCCAAATTCTGAAAAATTCTATCTGGCTGCCGGTGGTGTACTCAGTGGAAAGAAAGAATCAAAAAGTATTCCGGGGCGTTTTTTACCTACCTTTCGTATTTCGTTAATTGATGATAATGTTGCATAACAAGGTCCAGGCCGGATGCTTACCCGAGAATTATCTGCTCACCCAGGTGCTTAGTAGACATTGGCAAACCGAAAGGTTAAATTTACCATATGGGTTCACATGCCCCCGGGGTTCTGCTCTACTAGATTTTAGTAAAATATGAAGAAGTTACTTACTCTTGTTGTAATTTTTAATATCAGTCTCGCCGCGCACGGTGATGTGGCAAGCGATAGTTTTGTCGTTGACCTTATTAAAGCAGCAAAAGACCGAACTATGCATGATATTACATATGATGGATCGTATTTTTCTATCTCATATCCAAATGGGGATGTTCCATCAAACATAGGGGTTTGTACTGATGTTGTGATTAGGTCATTTAGGAAAGTAGGTGTAGATCTCCAGAAGAAAGTACATGAAGATATGTCAGAGAATTATGATTTATATCCTTCAAAGAGAATATGGGGCTTGAATAAACCAGATAGAAATATTGATCACCGCCGGGTTCCTAATTTACGCGTATTTTTTAAAAGATTTGGCGCCTCCCTGGAGGTGACAAAAAAAGCGGAAAATTATTTACCTGGTGATTTAGTTACCTGGATGCTTCCAGGGAATCTGCCGCATATAGGAATAGTTATTGATGAGAAATCCGATAGAAATTTGCCACTAATTGCCCATAATATAGGTGAAGGACCAAAAATCAATGACATGTTATTTGATTACCCAATTACCGGACATTATAGATACCTCGGAAAATGAAATATAATTGGCAACGTGTATATCGAATACTTTTTTTACTGAAATGTCACCGTTAAGGTGTACGCGACATCGGTTATATTGTCGAACGCATCTATATTAACAAAATACTGTCCAGCGGGTAGAAAAAGCTCATTGATAACTTCATTGCCGGTTCCTAGTGCGAATTCATCTGCTATTATATCTGCTGCGTCGTTAAAAAGGTATAAATCAAAATCAGCCTTATTGTCAGTACTTAACACAAGATTTACCGTGCTTTCATTGCTTAGAGAAAAGGTGAAAGCATCCTCCAAGGTGCGTTCTTCTCCATCTTCAGAAGTTAAGATGATTGAAGCATCACCTGCCTTTGCAATTCCTAAGACCACAGAAGGTATAGTAATAGTCGTAGCTTGATCATCCGTTTCATTCGGCTCTTTTTCATTGATTCTAGTAAAACCTTCATTGCTACCGCCACCACCACCACAACCAAATAACATGAACACCGGCAGAAACACGGCGAAACGATAAACGAATAATTTGTATCTCCTAATAATACAGATCACTGGTTCGGATTGATTCATACCCTACCTCCTTTTTGGGGAAACCCAACACACCTTCCCTTTTCTGTCTAATTTAATAAATTCGAACACAATCAAAACAAACGAAAATATTGCCACGATAACGGTATAACTATCAGGCAGATAACAACATGATGTATTGTAAACTTATTAAGTGATCAATACACTCTAAATCCCAGCATGTGGCGCCTCAGACCCAAACCTAAACAAATTTTACAACCTGTTGATACTTAAACTACTTTCAAATTTGGTCGTTAAATTCTTTCAGGTACATTTGAATACAGCCTGTGCTACCGTACACCACGGTTACAACAACGACAAGGAGGACTGCCCTGCCTATGATCCATTTAACATCAATAAAGGCGCCTTCCTATGCCGCTATACACCTAACAAAATATATTTAGAGAATTTTATGATAAATATAAAATACAGTGACTGACCTTTCCCTAAATGGGTTATTCTACAGTCTCGTTAGGCTCTCAAAACAACCGGCATCGAAACCCAAAAAACCGTCGAGTATCACAGAAAGATTAGCAGAGTAAAAACTAAATATAGGAATAATTAGTCAGTTAGCATGTCTGAGATTTTATCTAAACTTCGTAACAATCTGTTGGCATATTCTTTTAACAAAGAAAATACATCTCTACATTGCCTAAGTATTTATCACTGCTACAAACCTCAGCAATTACGGCACGTATCATTTAATCAGCCGACTATGTTGATGGTTATTGACGGACACAAAGAGGTGAAAATAAATGACAGGAATCTTTCAATTAACAAGGGAGATTTGCTGTTATTACCACCGGGAACAAGAATATGGATAGGAAACTTTCCAGATACTCGAGAAAAAAAATATTTGGGGCTGGGATTCAGGTTTACTCAGGAGGCATTGAAACACTTTCGATTGGCATACGGCTCATCTCAGGAGAGCTGGGATATTTCTGCTCAATGGCATGCTAAGGCACCGAACTGTATTCTCGCAACATTGGCACAGATGATTGACTGGGATAATCGCTACTCTACAGACGCTCAATTAGTACAACACCGTCAAGTAGAATTGTTACTATTGCTCGCACAAGAAGGCTTAGTGGGAAATATTCTGTTAGGCGAACACCCTAGTTGGAAGCAAAGAGTCTCTCAGCTAGTTATCATCGACCCAGCACGGCCTTGGCAATTTAAAGAAGTTTGCTCTCGGTTAGGTGTGAGCGAATCATCCTTGCGAAGGAAGCTACAATTAGAGAAAACTAATTTCCGCGAATTATTGGAAGAGGCCCGACTGTCACATGGATTGTCTTTGTTGCTGGAAACAACACAGCCAATCGGCCAAATAGCGGATGCCGTTGGTTATCAATCACAATCCAGATTTGGAGAGCGGTTTAAGCGTCATTTTGGAATGACGCCCACAGACCTCAGACGCACACTCGTCGCTTAATGTAGAACATTTGGGTGTTTGAGGCGAAAAACTATATTTGTATCATGTATATTTTTACTCTACTTGTTTAAACAACCAAGCGGAGATTATTCATGAAAAAAGTACCCCTTTTTTTAAGCCTGATGATAGGAGTCTTCCTGTCAATCTCGTTATTTGCAGGTGACAAAATCATCATTAAGAACGAAGGTTTATATCCTGAAGGAATTAGCTTTGATGCTCAGGAACAGGTATTTTATGTGAGTTCAGTTGCAAGAGGTGAAGTTTGGAAAGTGAACCCAAAAGGAGAAAGCGAACTATTTATTAAAGATGACAGATTCGTTTCTACCCTTGGGTTACAGGTTGACAAAAAGCGCAATCGATTGATTATTTGTGTTGCTGACCCGGGGGCTGGGGAAAACAGCAATACAAAAAGCAAAGGAAGGCTCGCCGGAGTGGCTATTTATGACCTGAAATCTAAAAAAGAATTAGCCTACTATAGTTTAGCCCCCTCCAATAGTGACAAAGGACATTTGGCAAATGACATCAGCATTGATGGAATGGGGAATATCTATGTTACTGATAGCTTTTCTCCTATAATTTACAAAATAAACACCTATGGAAAAGCAAGTGTTTTTGCTAACGATCCTATATGGGAAGTGACAGCGGGAAAGTTTGGTCTAAATGGAATTGTTTATCATCCCGACGGCTTCTTAATTGTTTCTCATTATGACAGTGGAAAGCTCTATAAAGTTGATGTTAATAATTCAACTAATATTAAAGAGATAACATTCAATCAACCATCAAAGACCTGGAAAATAACGGGTCTTGACGGATTGTTGCTGCTCAATAACAAAACGCTCATAGCAGTAAACAGTGACCCATCGGGTGGTGAAAATGGAAATGTTGTGTATCGTCTATTATCAAATGACAGCTGCGACAGTTTTGAAATAAACGCCGCAATGCCTACAAGCAACACTTACCCAACTACTTTAACAAGTACTGGCGATGATATCTTTGTTTTACATGGCAAATTACTGGAGCTATTTACAGGAAATAAATCACCTGAAAAAATATTTGAAATTGAAAAGATTTCGTTTCAAACTCTAAATGAAGAAGACAACCCGAAATAGAAAATTCACAAGCCGCACAACGCATTTCCACAGCTCTTAAAGAAAGGCATTAAACCATCAGCGTACCCTGTGCGGAAACCACTTATTCAAACGAAATCTATTTATATGCCAGGAAAATATTTGCAGATAGGCCTAATGCAAGAGTATCCTTTATGAAAATTAAAATAGCGGATCAGATCACTACTGACCAAGCTTAAGTAATTGAATAAAAAAGAAATATGAAGCCAATTTCATTTGGCTTTAGAGGGTTTTTTTTAATACCAAAATGAGGCGTATAGGAAAAAAATAAATTACTCCTCATTAGAATTTATTCCTCATCATCATATCTCGTAGTTGAACTTATTTAACTCAAGCTAGTTTAAATAGTTCAAGTTTTCAGCGAAAGCTATTTAAAAAATTAATTCGTACGTTTAATCACATAGCTAGTTGGTGTGTATTGTTCAGAACAGACACATAAAAACCAACAATAGTTTTGTGCTGTATGTACAGAATTATAATTAGTCACCCAAAAAAAGGAATTTAGCTATTCGATAATAAAGAATAAACAACGGGTTTTGATCAAGCATTTCGACCCTATTAGACTAGACCTCAAGTTTCCGGTCGAAATGGTGAAAAAATGCTGGCAGCAAGTTCTCAACTTCATCAAACGAATCTATTTGGCTCCGATCTACTCTCGCAGCTGGATCCCATGCTTCAATTAGCAACCGCTATTCCTTGGCAAGATTTCAATAAAGCATTTACTAAATGCTACTACGTACAATTTTACTAATCATTTTACTAATCAAAGCATCTGTTTAATTAACTTAATATGGTATGGAGGAAGGCCATTTCAACAAAATCAGCACTTCCGGGATGAATGAAGGATGAAGGTAGTGACACTAGCAACATAAAAAATTAACTTAAATGCAAGTTACTTGTATTTTTAATTCGGTCAATTTATTTGCTTAGCTAGAAGAATAAACTACCCACTACAGGCTGACGGGATATTAAGATGGATTGCCCGAAATCACAAATTTCATTGCAATGCTTTTTAATTACTGCAAGCAGCGGGGAATAAAACTTCAAGAAATTCAATCTCGCCAAACTAGAAGAAATTAAAATATTAATACAAGGAGAGGAAAACAGCTATGAAAACCGATAAGATTGAAGCAAGCATAAGCAACAGAGACGTTGAGGAACTCAAACTCAAAACTAAAACTGCTGCTACTATCAATTCAATTGCAAAGCTTAGGCGTCTTGAGCAAATAGAAGCAGAAGCGGTTAAAGCATCAGAATTAGGAATAACTCAACCCCAATTATCAGACCCAGAAAAAGATAAACTCAAAAATTTTCTTGCCGATAACTGGACACGTATTTACGGTACTGAACCCGTTGGCCCACGGGGTGGCAGCGATTACGCGACCGATATCGTAACGGATAACGAAGGGAATTTTTATATCACCGGAGGATACGACTCACGCACTTCACCTGCTTATCATGTTTCCAATAGTATGTATGATGTCATTATCGCAAAGCTTGACCGGCATGGGCATATCATCTGGAAGGACATTCTTAATTCAGGCCCTAAAACTAGCATTTTTAGTGATGATCTAGGTATCGCTATACAGGTCGACAGTAAAGGCAATAGTTATGTTATGGGTAAAACCAATGGGGACCTCAGCAGTGAAGGCATTGTACGGCAAAAATATCAATCACATTATCATTTCATTGCCAAGTACGATACCAATGGCACACAGCAGTGGATTCGTCAGTTTGGAACGGCAGGCACATCCGATGCTCTTAATGATATGGCTATTGATTCCAAGGGAAACAGTTATATTGTAGGGGGTGCTTTTGACTATGACACCAATACTGGCAAAAGAACGTCCGAGTTCAATCCGGTTGTTTTTAAATTCGACACCCACGGTGAGAAAATAAGCTTTAGTTCCTTCCCTGCGACTGCCGAGTATGATTTAGCGTCAGCCGTTACGGTGGATTTGGACGATAATGTTTATATCTCTGGTAATAAAATCAGTAGTGCTAATGTTCGACCGTATGAAATATGGGTCAAGAAATTATCACCGACGGGCACACCTTTGTGGTCTTTTAAGCCGACTTTACCTTCACCTGCTGAGATTATTTTGTCTCGGAATCCTGGTTTGTTTGGTTGGATTAGAACAAGTGCTATGACATTTAATGCTGCGACTAATGAAGTTGTTGTTGTGGGTAACAGAGGGGATACGCCTTTCGCTGCTAGCTTGTCTGTGGCGAGTGGTGCACTGGTTCGCACTACCTTCGGTTCTAAGAACAACTACTATAATGCGGTTGACATCGACGGCGCTGGTTCTATTTATATTACTGGACAATACGGTAAAAATCAGGTTTCGCCAGGCAACTGGGGCTCAGACATTTTATTTTCCAAATTATCATCAGGCGGCGCATTACTAAGCGAAGCGAGTGTTGGTACTGTAAACTCGCGAGACTCCGGATATGGAATTGCGGTTGATGCAGCGGGGAGCTATGTCATTGCCGGAAGTGTCGCGGGTGATTTGAATGGCGTGCCGAGTAATGGCGCAACAATGACGTCTTCAGATATTGTTATATTAAAGAATCTACCCTAGCCAGCAGAGACCATCTACGCCAATCGAGCCTCCCATTTCTCATAATTAATTATTAATGAATGGAAATTGGGAGGCCCGATTGGCATAATCGCGTCATACGTTACCACGTCACTTAGAGCTTATAGTGTCGTAGT
>VAPL010300999.1_pt1 | contig 21263 bp, 23 predicted proteins | sample 3395061 | NCBI WGS metagenome assembly VAPL01 (sample SAMN08290444, study PRJNA428436) | hydrothermal vent metagenome | isolation source: Deep-sea hydrothermal vent chimney 2 | place: Pacific Ocean: Juan De Fuca Ridge | depth 2182 m m | reverse complement strand
TGCTTGATACGAATGTTCTTGTGGATACGTCCAAGTATCCATTGGAATTTTCAGCTTTATATACGGAATTAGAGCGCCTTGAGATTGGGTCAATGATTGAAAGCACCATTTGTTTTGAATTTTTACGAGGCCTGCGAAATATTGATGATGGTGAAAAATTGCTGGAAGAGCTGTGTGGCTTCGAGCATATTGTCCTTGTGCCAAACAAGGGTATTTTTAATCTTGCACTTTCCATTGCACGTATCTATATGAAGTCAGATAACAAAAGTACCAATGTGCCGGACACATTAATTGCCGCGCAAATGTGCAAATATGCCAGAGTGAGACAAGTGGAAAGCCAATTGTTTCTTGCCACGCAAAATCACCGTGACTTTCCGCCGGTACTTTTTGAGCGTGTTGATGATGCGCTTATCACACTTGCCGACGGTTCTGTAAAGATTATCGGCTTTTATAGATTTAATAAAGAGCGGTTTGAAAAACTTTCTTAATATATGGACTTTCAATATATTGACGCGCACAGTCATGTTCAAGGAAGTGAGTATGATATAGATAGGGAAGAGCTGATTGCGGAGCTTGAGAGCAAGCGCATCGGTACCATTGTCGTTGGTGTTGATTTGAAATCATCAAAAAGTGCCGTGGCGCTCGCACACAAATATAAAAATGTGTTTGCGGCGGTAGGACAACATCCTACAGACACGCGCGAGCAATTTGATTCAACCGCGTTTACGGAGCTTTCCGCTGATGTTCGTGTGCGTGCAATAGGGGAGTGTGGGTTGGATTATTTTCGTACTGAGGACGACGACACCGCGCGGGCAACGCAGGTACCGTTGCTTGAATCACAGATTACACTTGCCACAGACATAAGGAAACCGCTTATGATTCATGCGCGCCCGACAAAAGGCACGATGGACGCTTATCGAGAAATCATAGGCATACTGGAAAGTGCAAAGCGAGAATATGGTGATGCTCTTACCGGCAACATTCATTTTTTTGTTGGTGGCATTGAAGAAGCGCGCGCATTTCTTGATATTGGGTTTACCATTTCTTATACGGCTGTCATTACTTTTGCGCACGATTATGACGAAGTGGTACGATATGTTCCGTTGCGTTCAATTCTCGCAGAAACGGATTCTCCTTATGTGGCGCCCGCGCCCAACCGTGGGAAAAGAAATTCTCCGTTTGCGGTTGTGGATGTCGTAAAAGCCATTGCGCGCATACGAAATGAAGATGAAGAAACAGTACGGCGTGCAATAGTGGAAAATACGAAACGAGTATTCGGCATAGCGCCAGGCATCTGAGGAAGCCGAGCTACTTGGGGGGGTCGGTCCCTACAAGTAAGTCCGATGTGGTATTTTGCCAAACAGAAATAAGTGTGTTACCTTAATTTCGGACACAGGAGCACGCGCCTACGGCGCGCGCGGGTTGGTTTCGCGGAACAGGAGACGCGAAGATGGAAATAAATTGGGCGCGGTTTATTGTAGTAATGGTTCTTGGAGAAGGTCTCATGTTTCTTCAAGCGTTCCTTTCATTTCAGGATGGATATTTTTCAGTGGCGCAGCGGGTGTGCTCTTCAGACGAGGGCTTGCCGGGGCGTCTCAGGCTCCTATCGAGCGGAACCATCTTTTTAATGCCCCCGCACACCCGGCAGGGGTACACATTCCTCCAGCATGGAGGGATGTGGTTTGATGTTTTCGCCATCACACCGCTTGTGGCGTATTTGGTGGGGAAGTATCAGTTTGCGTATCTTTCTCCGCCGAGCATCGAGATTGCAGTCGTGGCGTTGGTGGTGTGGGTAGCTCTCGCTGTTTTTGTCTTCGCTCCGGCAGGGGAAATTATGCCGGGGGCACATACTCATGACGGGTATGTGACGGAGGCGGGGTGGTCCCTTGTGGTGTACGCCACATTGGCATCATGGATAATCGCCATGGTGTACATCCCAAATTTGGTGGTACCGGCGGTGTCTAAAACAGACATCGCCATTGTATCGGGGTTGCTCGTTCCGTGGGCAATCACCAGCGTGATGAAGTTTACACCGAAAGGGAAGTATCGTTGTTCAGATCGTGACAATGATTGCTAGCGTTGCCATCTTGGCGTGGCGACGCCTACAATAGGCACCATTGAATGGTCGGACTTGCAGGATGCAGGTCCGACCTATTTGTTTATATGATGTCAATAAAGTCGGACATTGAATGTCTGACTTTATTGACGGTTTATTTTTGGGTGATGGTGTGTTGTTTAACAGCTCCGTCCATTGTTGCCTTCGGCAACAATGGACGGAGCTGTTAAAACCAACGCCTTCGCATTGTATTGCACATGGTAATAAAGCGTGCTAAAATACGCAACATCATGATACGAATAATAAAAGACGCCACAAAAGAAGTCTCTGGTGAGGAGAGTGATGCGAATCACTCTGAATCACGAGTATATGAGCTTGGTTTTCATATTGATCCGGACTTGCCAAAACAGAAAGTAAAAGAGCTTTTCCAGGGCATCAAAAATAGCATAGCCGATGCGGGGACTGTTATTGCGATTGGTGAGCCACATAGATTGCAACTGGCTTATACCATTTCTCGTATGGAGCGCACGGGCAGGCATGATTTTTCATCCGCATTTTTTGGGTGGGTGGTCTACCAGTCCGATGGGGAAGCGCATACGCGTGTTATGGATATGATAAAAGAACACAACGATGTATTTAGATATATTGATGTACGCACCACCAAAGAAGCTGGTGAACATGCGGCGGTACAGCACGAAGAATGGCAACGTCGCTCGCAAAAGCAAGATGTGCAAGATGAGGGGAAAACAGAAGAAGTACAAGTCCGCACGCAAGAATCAAAAGAAAAGCTTGATACTGCTATTGAAAATGCAATAGCGTAAGATATAATAAAAATATGTATATCAATAAAGCAACCATTTATGGAAATCTTACTCGCGACCCGGAAATTCGCGCACTTCCCTCGGGACAGCAGGTGGTAACATTTAGTGTGGCCACAAACAGAACATATCGCGACAAAGATAAAAACCGCCAAGAGTCAAGCGAGTTCCATAATGTTGTAGCGTTCGGCAGGTTGGCTGAGGTCATTGGGCAATATATGAAAAAAGGTCGTCCGATTTATATAGAAGGACGTTTGCAAACTCGCTCATGGGAAACAGATGGGCACAAAAATTATCGCACGGAGATTGTCGCAGACACTTTCCAATTTGGGGCTGACGGTGGACGCTCGGGCGTGCCGGGGCAGGAAACATCATCCGCATCTGCCACGCAAGGCAGTTCAGTTGAGGGGCACTCTTCAGAAACGATTGAATATCCCGATGAGGATATCAAGCCGGAAGACATTCCTTTTTAATTACATAAATATATACCTATGGCACATCAAGCACAGCGAGAAGAAATAGAGCACAAAAAATTTGTTGACTATAAAGACACGGCGTATTTGTCACAATTCACCGATCCGCACGCAAGAATATTGTCTCGTCGTCGCACCGGCATCGCGGCAACTCGCCAACGTGAAATTGCTCTTGCAATAAAGCGGTCAAGATACATGGCGCTGTTGCCATATATTGCCTCGTAACCGGGAATTTTCCAGGTAAATAAAAAAGAATCCCAGCACAAACCTAATTGCTGGGATTAAAAATGGAGGTTGGGAAAGCCTCCGAAACCTCTGTTATAATAGCAGAGTATTTATTTTTTGCAACCGAGAGCTATCGGGCGGGCGAGGAAGTGAAATTCCCCCGCCCGATAGCCAAAACAGCAAAGACTATTGCCCGGATTTCGAAAATAAAAAAATCCCGCCGGCGCGGGATTAAAAGGGGTGTCAGGGAGAATCATTGTTCTTATGGGGAGGGGTGGTGGTACTACAGTGTCTGTTTCAATGGTAGCAGACAGGTTAATTTTTACAACCGCCTATTTGTTTACCATGTGCAAAACCACAGCCCGGGAAATTTTGGACATCCTCCAATGTCCAAAATTTCCCGGGCTGCTATGCTTAAGCCTTTTGTAGAATATAAAATAACCCCGGCAAAGTCAGACATTCAATGTCTGACTTTGCCGGGGTTATTCACTGTATAGAAATAAGAAAGACCCCGCAATGAGGGTCTCAATAAGGGGACTCCTCAAAGGCGGAGGTATGCACTTCTCACTCCTCCGCCCAGGGTCCCATCCATATATAAGTATAACAGGAGGTCTATTTTTTCGCAATGCGCTCTACATATTCGCCGGTGTCTGTATTGACACGAACAATATCTCCTTCATTTACAAAAAGTGGCACATTTATATTTGTGCCGGAAGCTAGGGTTATTTGTTTTGTGCCTCCCGTGGCTGTATTCCCCTTGATGGCGGGAGGGGCGTCGGTCACGGTAATCTCAACCTTTGCCGGCAGATTAATGGAAATCGGTTTCTCATCATAAAACAAAACGGTGACAGGTGCATTTTGTTCAAGCCACTGTACACTGTCGTGCACAAGGTCTTTCGGAAAAGAGAAGCGGTTTTTCTTATTGATGCTTTCTGTAAACCATGATTCTCCGCGATTTGTGTAAAGATATATAGCATCCTTTTGTTCGATATCCGCTTCTGACGCGGTTTCGTTTTGGTGAAATGAATTTTCAATTACCCTGCCTGATACCAAATGTCGTAACTTTGTTTGATTAACCGGCTTCCTCATTTGCATACGGAAAACCCTTGAGGAAAGGACTTTATAGGGCTCACCATTGAAGACAATAATCTTTTTTTGCGTTATTTCATTATAGGAAAGAATTGCCATAGTAACTTTTTTTAGGTATGTGCAGTTATAAAGGGTGCCGGATACGGCTTACTATGGCATTATGATAACACAAAGAATGAGTATTTCAAATTCACAACGGTATGTGGTGCCTATCTCTGATGAAGAGGTGTTACGGATTTCTGCGCAACATCCGGACATGTTTGCCATACTGGTTGAGCGATATGAAAAACCGTTTTATCGTAAGGCGCGCGCGGTTGTAAAAGTGCACGAAGATGCGCAAGAGGTTGTACAAGATACTTTTACGCGAATATATCTTTTCGCTAACAAATATAAACAACAAAATGGTGCGCGTTTTTCATCGTGGGCATACGCCATTCTCAACAGAGTTGCGTTTACGCGGTATCAAAAACTCAAGCGCACCAACAGTGCAACTGCCCCGCTTATGGTTGAGCAGTACGAAGCGCTTCCGGATGGCGACGACATGCTTGCAACACTAACCGTTCGTGATGAAGTGCTTCGTGCACTTGCGCAACTTCCTGAAACCGCCGCAAGAGCGTTGCGCCTTCAGTTTTTAGAAGGGTATACACAAAAAGAAATGGCGCGCAGAGAGGGGGTAACCGTCTCGGCAATTAAGACGCGAGTACATCGTGCGAAGAAAATGTTTACGAAAACTTTTAAATAATATATTTATTATGCCTTCACCAATCCATAAAATTGTTATGCGTCGCGTGCAAATCATCTATGTTCTGGGTCTGATTTTCAATACAACCGCACTTTCGATACTTGTCGCGGTGGTTGCACTTGGTGCCGTAACGCACGTAGTGCATGTGGGAGACGTATGGTCAAATATGCCACGCTTCACCAACGGAATTGCTCCGGAGCAATTCCTGGTTTCCGCGTTTGAACACACAAAGTTTATTACGCAGGCATCAGTTGTCGCACTGCTTGGCGCTGCCGGCTATTTTATGTACACCGCCACATCCGTCTTCCACGAGCGACGTTTTACAAGTGCCGTGTAGTTTATACCGTATCAAGTTTCGCACGGATTTGCTTGAGCAAATCCGTGGCCACTTTCGGATTGTCGCGCAAGAACGTTCGTGAAGCATCGTAACCGCGCCCAAGAGGGATCTCACCAAAGCGGTAGCTTGCTCCGGACTTGCTTACGATGTCGTACTTTTCTCCAAGTGCCAAGAGCTCTCCCTCGCGACTGATGCCCTCATTATAAAGCAAGTCGAACTCGGTGGTCTTAAATGGCGCTGCCACTTTATTTTTCACCACTTTCACTCTTACGCGCCCACCAACCACCTCATCGCCCTTTTTGATTTGTGCGATACGGCGAATATCAAGACGTACGCTTGTGTAAAACTTTAATGCTTTCCCGCCGGGAGTGGTTTCCGGATTGCCAAACATCACTCCTATCTGCATACGTATTTGATTTATAAAAATGACGATCGTTTTACTTTTTGCCGTAATGGCGGTGAGCTTGCGCAACGCTTGGCTCATGAGGCGTGCTTGCTTGCCAACATGAGTTGCTCCCATATCGCCCTCTATTTCATCTCGCGGAGTAAGCGCCGCAACGGAGTCAATCACAATGGTGTCTACATTCCCACTTCGCACCAATGATTCTACAATCTCAAGCGCTTGTTCGCCCGTGTCCGGCTGTGATATAAGAAGCTCCGAAAGTTTTACACCGATGCGTCGCGCATACTCCGGGTCAAGTGCGTGTTCAGCATCAACAAAAGCACAAATGCCACCTTTCTTTTGCGCCTCGGCAAGAGAGTGAAGCGCAAGCGTTGTTTTCCCGGAAGATTCCGGTCCGAATATCTCAATAATTCTTCCGCGCGGGAGTCCGCCAACTCCAAGCGCGTTATCAAGCCCTATGGAGCCGGTTGGGACAAATGGTATTGCAGACGGTTTTCTGGAGCCATAGGTCATAATCGCTTCATCACCGAATTTCATACGGATTTCTTTGAGCGCCAATTCTATGGCGCTGTTTTTTTCTTCCGCACTTTGCCCCGGCGGGGCGGTGTTTTTAAGAACCTTTGGTTTTGATTTTTTAAATGGCATAAATTATATACAGGCGAGCTGTTTGTTATTATTTTGAAATAATATCCCGTGTCTTTGTAACGGAGCGCCCAAAGCGGTCGGTAACCGTTACTTGCAGTATATCCTCCCCCCGCGCAAATACGAAGGTTCTTTTGAAGGAGCCATCTTCATTGGGGAGCACTGCAAGCCCATTTATGGCAAGTGCGTTCACGCGTGCCACCTTACCGGAAACGGTTACAAAACCGTTTCCGGTAACCGCACCTTGCACAGGCGAAATCAAAGAAAGCCCGGGGCCTTCAATAAGCGCGTGTCCCTCCCAAAAACCATATACAATTGCGGAAACCACCACCACAAGAAAAAATGTTCTAAACAGTGAGAACGTCATATCTCATCTTTTTCCTCATCGTCATCGGAGAGGGTATTGTCAGCATCGGCACTTGCACTGTTCTCGGTTTGTGACAATATCTGTCGCGGGCGTGAGCCGTCTGCCTCGCCGATGATGCCTTTCTCTTCAAGTATGTCCATGAGTCGCGCCGCACGCGAATAACCGATACGTAGCTTACGTTGCAAATATGAAGTGGACGCTCTCCCGGCCTCTTCAATCGCAGTTCTTGCTTCGCCGTAGAGATCATCTTCCACATCATCCTCCTCATTGGCAAGAAGTATTGCATCATTCGGTTCGGTACTGCTTTTCCCATTTTCAGACAGCTCCAGAGAAACCAAATCGCCGGAGTTATGCTTTTTAATATACTGCACGGTCTTTTTTACTTCTGTTTCGCTTATAAATGCCATTTGAATACGTACCGGTTTTTGCATGTCTGCTGAAAGATAGAGCATGTCGCCTGAGCCAAGCAACATCTCTGCCCCCGCACTGTCAAGAATAGTGCGCGAATCAATTTGCGAGGCAACTTGAAGTGCCATGCGCGTCGGCACGTTTGCTTTGATGAGTCCGGTAATAACGTTCACCGACGGTCGCTGTGTGGAAAGAATCAAATGTATACCAACGGCACGGCTCATTTGCGCCAAGCGCACAACTGATGCCTCAAGTTCGCGCGGATAGCTTTGCATAATGTCTGCGAGCTCATCAATGACAATTACAATGTAGGGCATCGCCTCTGGTATGTTCGTGCGATTGTCTTCCGGCACACCTTTTTGTTTTTCCTCCTCATTTCGTTTGCGCGCAGGCTCCAAAATTGTTTGATGGTATGATTCCACGTCGCGCACATGTTCGGATTCCAGTATATTGTAACGGCGCTCCATTTCTTTCCCCGCCCACTTCAATGCAACGATTGTTTTCTTTGCATCGGTAATGACGGGCGTAAGCAGGTGGGGGATACCGTTATATAGTGTGAGCTCCACGCGCTTCGGGTCAACCATAATGAAGCGCAATTGGTTTGGCCCGTTTCTGTATAGCAGGGAAGTGACAATTGCATGGATTGCTACTGACTTTCCCGAGCCCGTGGCCCCGGCAACAAGTACGTGAGGAGCCTTGGCGAGATTTATATAATGTGGGGCGCCGGCAATGTCGCGTCCAAGTGCCACCAAAAGCGGTTTGTTACTTTCTTGCCATTTTGAAGCGGTAAGCAGACCGCAAAGCCCGACGGTTGCCTTGAGTGTATTTGGTACCTCAATACCAACAAGTGATTTCCCGGGAATTGGGGCTTCAATGCGAACCGGATGTGCTGCAAGCGCAAGTTCCAAATTGTTTTGCAACGAGATAATTTTTGAAAGGCGCACCCCTTCCGCCGGTTTAAATGCGTAACGCGTTACGGTCGGACCAACCGACACCTCATCCATTTCAACCGAGATGCCAAAATTTTGGAATGTGCGTTTTATTATATTCGCATTTGCCTTGATATCCCCGACGCCTGGCTTTCCTTTGTCGTTTTCAAGTATGTGTATGTCCGGCGGGTTGTATGTCGCATCAAAATTAACAATCGCATTTGTAGAGCTTCCGTCTGCGCGAATAAGTGAGTTTTGGTCAAACCTGTTTATGGTAGGCTCACGTTCCGTGTTGATTTTTTTTGTATCCTCTTCGTCTGCGCCCTCTTCCTCATCGGTGTCTTCATTTTCGTAGTCCGCCTCCTCATCTTCTTCGCGCTTGTCATCTTCCACGTCATCCTCCTCGTTGCCATATTCTCTTCCTTCGTGAGGGTATTTTATTTTCGCACGCACGGTCCTATATATATATGAGAAGAGAGTCAGCGTGCTTGCAAACAACATCTCCACATCAATGACAGCGGCAAGTGCGATAAGTACCAGCGCAAGCAGGAGAATAAGTGCTCCCCAAAAACCAAAAAATGTTTCAAGCGAACCTCCTATAAGCGTGCCAAATTGTCCGCCGAGCGCTGATGAAGAAAAAAGTCCGGCAAACGAAAGTACCGAAGCGAGAAGTAGGGTTGACCCGCCTGCGACCATCGGAGTGATAACCGGTTTTTTGAAACCGGCGTATATGCCGAGCATGATAATGGCAAATGGCAATATAAATGCACCAAGCCCAATTGCTCCGTAAGAAGCAATAAATGCCGCTGAACCGATTGGTCCGGATGCTCCAACCGCCCCAAGAAAAAGCACCACTCCAATGGCGATAAGCACAACCGCAGACACCCAATTGATAGCATCTTCGTAATCGCTTATTGAGCGAGCTCGCTTACTCTTTTTCTTACGCGCCATAATATATCATTTTCTCTATTTTAACACCGTTATACCCGTTAGCGCCACTTTTTTGGTTGGCAAGTATCACCTGTGCGCAGGCAACGCCTGCACACAGGTGATATACCTTGCATTCTTCGTCTTAAGGACATACAATAATGGACACGTACGCATGAAATATCTTTATGAACTATAAAAGACAGTATAAAGGACAACAAGACAACACCCTCTCCACGCGTTCAGAGTTTAATGATTTTGTTCTAAAGAAAGATATATTTTCAGGCATATTTGATAAGGACATACGGCGGGTATTTATTTACAAAAAAGCGGAGCGTCTTGCCAAAGCAATCCATCTCATCACCCCGGCATTTCAAAGTGCCCCCGCCCTGCGCGACCGTGCCGACACAATCGCCATTGGCATGATTGATACGGCAATACTTTTTTCCGCTTCTTCCAAGGATGCGTTAGCTCGCGAACTTTTGGCGCTTTCAAGTGTGTTGTCAATCGCTCGCACAAGCGGAATGCTTTCGGTAATGAATGCGGAACTAATAGAGCGCGAGGCGCAAATGCTTTTGCAGGAAGTCGCCACATATGAAGAGCCGAATATCTCTCTGGAAGAGGAGCAGTCTTTCGCGCAGTTGCTGAAAAAATCATCTTCCTCTGCCTTGGCACGCTCCGGCGCTGAGCGTGTTACCTCACACGCGCCTTCGCGCGTACGCACGAGCACGAAAAGTATTCCAAAAGGACAGGGTAATATAAAGGACAGCCGAAAAGAGGCAATACTTTCAATAATACGTGCTAAAGGACATGTTTACATAAAGGACATATCAATCGCCATTCGTGACGTAAGCGAGAAAACAATTCAGCGCGAGCTTGCCAATTTTGTTTCAAAGGGGATTTTGATTCGTACCGGCAATCGCAGATGGACATCATACGCTTTGGCACAATAGGGAATTGATTAAACCAAAACACGCTCCGCGCCGGTAACGGCGCGGAGCGTGTTTATACCGGCGCCCGGGCAAGTTATCAATACGGAAATCTATCACCGAAAATGCAATGTGTATGAGTATTCGTTTCCATCAAACCAACACGTCCTAAAATGTCCTTTATGTATGCACTACCATACTTGCGTTTTAACTAAATGCACATTGTCAGCTGCCCAAGATTTGTACCCCCCCCCTCCCCCTCCAATCAATTGACCATATCATCATATTTTGATACACTTAACGACAGTGATGACGATGCTTGAGGCGCACACACCATACACACACAGATAGACCGTAAAACGGTTTTTTTGTGCATTTTGGTGTGTGGGGCTCGTTATCCACATGTGTTACCTTGCAGAGGTTTTTCATTTATGTCACTTACCGCTATACTATATATTAGTCCCTGGTGGAAAGATGCGGGCGTAAAGAAATTTCTACAGGGGGGTGGTCTTTAACAAAACAAAAGAGTATTGCACACAACATATTTCGTCGCCCGCGAAAGAGTGTGCGATACATTTTATATAGCAACTTTAGACCGGTTGCAAAACGCGTCTTAACGGTCCTTGGATAGCATTCGTGAATGTAGCATTATATATGTCACATTCTTTTATGCGTACACAAGGATACCGTGCGGTTTTTCTGTTATCGCGCAAGACGTGGTTACCTTATCAACAGAGGCAGTGTGAAAAGATACTTCAACAACGATTGCATGACGGCACGGATGGAAACCTTACCAGCTAACCCATGGAAAGCAGATCGATTCGCTCTCTGTGGGATTAGTGAATGGAAACATCAGAAACAAAACACAACACAAAACACATTGTGAAAACAATGTATTACCAATGTAAATAAATCTGTGTATGCGCACCACATTAATACCTTTAACAATTATCGGTGTCGCACACACGGTCTAAAAACTTAACAAAACATATGACTACTTCAGTAACTAACAATATGGTTGTAAAAGTTGTAGCGGCAGTTGCGGGAATCGCGATGGTAGCTTCAATGGCGTTTGCATTTGCCCCTGCGGCAAAAGCGGAAACGACAGCACAGCTCCAAGCGCAAATCTCGTCACTCATGGCAACGATTCAATCACTCCAAGCACAGCTCAGTACTGTGCAAGGAAGTTCTTCATCTGCAAGCACAAGTAACACAAGCACAGCCTATACTTTCACAAGAAATCTTACTATCGGAAGTAAAGGCGCTGACGTTACCGCTTTGCAGAATTATCTGACTACGGGCGGTTACTTCACCTATGCGGGTGGATCAACCGGATACTTCGGTCCCGTAACACGAAAGGCGGTCGCCGCATGGCAAGCAGCCAATGGCGTCACTCCGGCAGTCGGTTACTTCGGTCCGCTCTCTCGCGCTGAATACGCGAGTTTGACAGCGGCAACAGCAACCAACACCGGCACAACAAGCACAACCGGAACTACAAGTACCACCGGCACAACCGGGACGGTAGCAACCGGCAACGGTCTGCAGGTAGCGCTTGCTGCGACGTCTCCAAGTAAAACAGCAATCGTTCAAGGACAGGGAATTGCAAACTTGGCTGAATTCACATTCACCAACCCAACATCCTCTGCCGTAGCGGTAAACAGTTTGTCATTCAAGCGCGTTGGTGTTTCCAATGACTCAACAATGACAAATGTATACCTCTATAACGGAGTAACGCCGATCACCGATTCAGCGGGTGTTACGAACTCACAATTCTCGTTTAACAACACAGCAGGAATCTTTACGGTACCTGCAGGTGGAAGTTACACGGTAACGGTGCGTTCTGATATCGCGGGGAATACTGCTGGTCAGCAGATCGGTGTAGAGCTCACAGCGGTCGGTTCAAACGGTACGCTTGATTCAAGTGTTTCGCTTCCGATTATAAGTGGTCTGCAAGCGATTTCTTCAGCAACATTGGCAACGGTAGACTTCTCAGGAACAACACTTCCTACGACAAACGGAAGTGTGAACCCAACCAGCGACTATGTCGTATGGCAAAACAGTGTTTCAGTTTCCACCAATCCTGTGAAGCTTGAATCATTGACGTTCACAAACTTGGGCTCGGTAAGTAGCAACGCCTTGCAAAACATCCGCCTTTATGTGGATGGTACGCAAGTCGGAAACTCACTTGCAAATCTTGGAACAAGTCGCACAATAACATTTAATCTTTCGGCAAATCCGGTAACTCTTTCAACGTCTAACCACATCATCAAGGTTGTGGCAAATGTTGTTGGTGGTTCCAGCCGAACATTTGAGTTGTCGTTGCAGCGTACATCAGCCTCAATGTTTGTAGACACGCAACTTGGTCAGCCGGTTGTTCCGACTGTGTCAGGTAATAGCTTCTCAGCAGTAAGCTCTGGAGTTCAGACTGTTGCATCAGTGAGTGCAACCAGTGGCGTATCTGTAAACAAGGCATCTGTCTCACCAACAAATGATCTTCCAGTTGGAGCAACAAACGTAAAACTTGCATCTTTTAACTTGCTTGCTTCCGGTGAGGCGGTAAAAGTGAATGACCTTTACGTGTACGCGGTAACATCACCAAATGCCGGTGGTCTTTCCAACGGTAAGATTATGGTAAATGGTGTACAGATTGGTTCAACAAAAAACGTCGGTGAAGGGGTGGCAAATGCAACCGACTTTAACCTCGGCTCATCACTTATCATTCCTGCAGGCAAGACTATATCTGTTGATGTCTATGCAGATACCAAAACATCAACGTCAACGAATATTACAGGTACTATCCAGGTAGGACTGAAGGGAAGTGTGTCAAACGCACAAGGTCAGTCATCACTTAATTCCACGAATGTTCCATCAGCGAACATCACAGGGAATAGCTTGACTGTATCTGCAGCGACAATCGGTGTGTCATCATTCTCCGGTTATGGAAATCAAACCATGCTTCCGGGGACAAGTGATGCACTTCTCGGATCCTTCACGCTTTCAGCGGGTTCAACCGAGGGGGTAAATGTCAACACAATCGCACTTGATTTGGCAGGAAATGGTGGAGTTACAAACTTGATGCTCAAGGATCACAACACTGGAGCACAGATTGGCTCAACCATTAACACGCCATCGGCAACAGGAAATACGTTCTCAACGAACTTTACGATTCCTGCGTCAGGTACGAAGGTTGTTGATGTCTATGGAAACATTACGTCTTCAGCGACTACTGCAATTGCTGCAACAGTTCAAACTGCAACATCCGGAACAGGATTGGTTACTAACAATTCTGTGAGTGTTTCCGGCTCTCAAGCATTGCAAACCATTACTGTTGGCTCAGGAAGTCTTACGGTCGCTCTTGGAGCAAGTAATCCTTCCAAGGCAAATGTGATTGCAGGTACAGCGGGTGTTCCTGTAGCGGACTATCAGTTCACTGCACAGAACACACCATATACAGTTCAGAAACTTGAGCTTACAGTTCCTGCTGCAAGCGCGGTTGACAGTGTGAATGTTAGTTACCCGACAAAGACAGGAACGGCAACTGCGGTAGCGTATCTTCAGGGAACAACGGCGACATTCTCAGGTCTTACAATGTACGTACCACAAAACGGCACGGCTGACTTGAACGTTTCTGTTAAAACACCAACTATTTCAGCTGGTGCAACCTCTGGAACTAAGATATCTACAACGCTTGCTACAACTGGATTCCAGGCAACTGACTCAGCAGGAAATCAGACCACCACGATTTCATCTGCTGTAAACAGTGTAAATGGATCGTATGGAGAAATGGTTCTTCGCAAGACAATCCCGACATTCGCCGGCTCAAGCTTCGCGTCTTCCATAAATCCTGCGGGCCAAGACCTTTACAAGTTCACAGTTTCTGCGGACTCTGCAGGTCAGGTGAGTGTTGACAAGCTATCGTTTAAGATTGCAACATCTTCTATCTCGACAACCTCTCCTTTTACGGCAACAGGCTTTACGCTTTATGACGTAACGAGTGGTTCAGCGGTAGCGGTAGTGGCATCAACAACACCAGTTGTAAATGCCAGTGGTGTCCTTTCATTTGTTCCTGCTACGCCGATTGAAGTTGGCGCCGACAGCACAAAGACGTTCACGCTTCGCGCGGGAACCATTAGTGGCTGGGCAGCAGGTGCAAGCATCAGTGTGAATTTTGCTCCGGCAGATGCAGCGTATGCAACAAATGGTACGGCGTATTCTTCCGCCGCTGGTACTGGTAGCTATACATGGTCTGATGACTCAACGATTCCACACTCAGTAAATTCATCTGACTGGACAAACGGTTACCTTCTTAAGGACATGATTGATGGAACTTACAGTTACACACACTCATAATCCATAAGAAAGATTCTTTCTGTTGAAGTTAAACTTTAACAGCTTGAAAAAGTTCTTCGGAACTCCGGCTAGAAAATTGGTCTAGCAAAAAGAAAGAACCCCCTCACGGGGGTTCTTTCTTTTTGCTACACAAAACCACCCCGAAGGGGTGGTTTTGTGTACTTCGCTGTTATTGGGCGTGGATACAAACGTGGTTAATGGGGTCAGGAGCCATTTATTTATTTCACGAAAGGTCGGGCTTTCCATATACTGTTGGGAAAAATATCGGACATCCGATGTCCGATATTTAGATGTCCGATATTTACTGTTAATGGCTCCTGACCCCATTAACTTTGCCATGGTGCGCATTCTTTGCAAAAAAGAGATCAGGGGGGGGTATACTAAAATATATGATAAATAATCTATCTTTGGAAGAAATAACAAAAATGGGTCAAAAGTTTTATGTTGAAGAACTGAAGACGAATCTTGAGCGAAATCACATGGGAGAATATGTAGTTATTGACGTTAGTGAGAGAAAATATGAAATAGATGCGGACAGGCTGGTTGCGGTTGAAAAAGCAAGAAAAAAATATGGAGAGAAATTGTTTTATATAGTACAGATTGGCAATGACGCTATTCCATCCATTAACTACACTGAAAAGGAATATGCTTGGGACATTTGATAACGACCAGCCGAAGATTGAAATTGAAATCACTGGTGCTACAGGACATTCAAAAAAGATAGAGGCCCTGGTTGATTCAGGATTTAATGGATACCTAATCTTCCCTACACCATAGCTTTCCCTCTTGGTTTAATTCTGATAGGTATACAATCAAGCACCCTTGCTAATGGAAAATCATCCTCATATTTCGTTTGCGTAGGTTCAATATGTGTTGATGGGAAATCGGTAAATACGACAATTGATATACAGCCCGAAGGCACAATTCTAATTGGAACCAAATTACTGAAAGAGCTGGGGAAAACTTTTGTGCTTGACTGCGCAAATGGGAAAGTGGAAATAACTGAAACAGAAAATAACAAATCTAATCCCGGTTCTAAAGTAAAGAAACACAAGCGGTACAGGTAGCGGTTTATTAAAATTATTAATGGCTCCTGACCCCATTACCGCCTCAGGCTTTTTGCCCCCGTCATTTGTGGGGCGGGTCGTTTTATTTTTTCTGTGGTGTAATAAATAGACATCAATAAATTACAGTGGATTGTAAGTAATCCACTGTAATTTATTTGCATCGTACACAATTGCCAGATATAGTATATATGTATACTTTAATCGTGCAACAATCTTTACATAAAACTCGGCGGGCGTTGGCAAAATGTATACCACCATCAAAGATGGTGTATCCGCAATCACTCTTAAACCGTACGAAATATATATTTTGGCGTGCTCTTACACCACTTTATCCATATGTTCGTGATATTTTTACGGAGCTTGGAGTCATTCCACACAGCGGCCGCCAACCTTTTTTATTGGGCAGTATCGCTGAGAATATTTCTTTGGAGGGTTTCATCCGTGAGCTTGTTAAAAAGGGGTACGGCAATCATTTTATAGCTTGGCGTGACAGCGACGAGCTTGTTGGGTTGCGCATTACAGATGGTTTCAAACATCAATATCATCTGCGTGTATTCGCTGATGGTGCAGTACACGGACACTACGAATATACTCCCGAGGCGTACCCGCTTTTTCACTTGGGCGAAATAGGTTTCGAGAAGCGCAATGATGTTTTTTTAAGGCAGTTGGGTCCACTCATAATCCCAGCTACGGCAAAAGAAGTCGCAGTTTCGACTGATCTCTATTATTCGTATCGCCGGTTTCCAAATATTATAGAAAAAATATTACGCATGAAATGGCTATGGGCATCTCGCGCATGGAGGTAATAGTTGTTTAAGGTTAATTTTAGGAGGGCAAGACGGGGATGTACCTGCTGTTTAACAGCAGGTACATCCCCGTCTTGCCAAGCTCGGTATCCACCACTGATGCGCGTGCCCATTGTGTGCGTATGTTATGCTATATATCAGGCGTGCGATAGAGATGTTGTTGGCGCGTTTGCAGAGGGTGCGGAAATTCTTATTTCATTTATTCATCACTTTTAATTATAAACATTCTTATATGAAAATTATTACAACAACGGTTGTCGGCGTGCTTTTGGCCGCGATGCCATTTGCAGTTCCTGTGGTTTTTGCGCAAACAACAGGAACCGCAGCGGTGACAGCGACTTCTGTGTCCCAATCGGTTTCCAGTATACAAGCAACACTTCAGGCGCAAATCGCGCAACTATTACAACAAATAAAAGCACTGCAGGTGCAAATTACACAAATTAAAACTGTGCAAAAAACGATCGCAAAATCTTTTGCCGCTCTTCGTACCCAAATGCGTGTTGGTTCAAGAGGGAAGGGTGTGAGAGTTTTGCAAAAACTTCTTGCAAGCGACCCTTCAATTTATCCGCAGGGTCTTGTTACCGGATATTATGGGCGCTTGACGGAGGCAGCAGTAAAAAAGTTTCAAGAAAACCATGGTATTTCTCCGGTGGGTCAAGTCGGTCCGGAAACTCGCATGCTCTTAAACTCATTCCTTAAGCGTGCAACAAGTACCATTCCGATGAATTTCTTGCGCGAGGTGGAGAGTGAGCGAGGAAGCGCTACAAGCACAAATCGTATGGTGATGATATGTCATCGCGCAGGGAATTCCGGCATGATGGTTTCCGAACGCATCGCACGCAGGGCACTTTTCTTCCATGTAAGACGCGGTGATAGTGTTGGGGAGTGTGAGGGCGAGCGAAATGATAATCGAGGAGGGCGTGGCGATATGAGAGAGCGCATGGACAAGGGCATTACTACTTCGGCAGGTAATTTTGGTCGGGGATCAGTTAGCGGTGACGATTATAGAAGTGGTCTAGGTGAGCCTTCAGAAGACAGCAACATTACAACTTTTGGTTTTAGTAACGGATCGTTTGGCAACACCACTTCGTCGACTTCAGGCAAGCAAGATCAGGGCGATAACGGTCACAAGGAGGGAGATAATTAGTAGTTTGGTGTAGAGAAAATGATAACCCCCGCGTGGACTTCGTCCACGCGGGGGTTATGCTATGATATCACCATATGCGCATATCAAAAAATAAAATAACCGGAGGAATATACGTTGTTGTGGGGGTTGTGATTATTATTTTCGCATTTCATTTGCCTTCAGGTTTTGGTGAGGGCTTTGCGGTGCGCGGTTTTTCGGCGACAGCAACTTCTACGGTGAAATCTTCGGCGGGGACATCGTCTGTTGCAACCACTTCATCAGTCACAGCCCCTGTGGCGGTGCGAAGCACCGCCACAGGGGCTGTGAAGTCATTCTCAATTGATCCGCGCGACATTAATTTTTCATGGGAGCTTTCGGGCACAGCACCAGCGTCAGTCATTGAAAAAGCCAAGAAGGAAATCAGCTCACTTACAAGTGAGCTTCATAAAGGAAAATATCCCGATTACGATATCTATCTTCAGCTCGGGCAAGAATACGAAATCCTTAACAAGGGCAAGCAAGCATATGAAAATTATCACACCGCAGCGTCGCTCTCGCCAAGCCGGGGTGTGGCGATGAGTAACATCGGCTCGCTCATGGCGCGCATCGGTGCACTTCATACCGCGCAAAATGCCTATGCGCAGAGTGTCGCGCGACAGCCGGAGGTCTCTTTATTTTGGGTATTGTATCTTAAGTTTCTCGCGCAGTATGAAGCGCGCACAACGACAACTCCCGCAGTGTTTGCGCATGCGCGCAAGGCAACCAACAACAACGCAAATGTGCTTATTACAGAGGCACAATGGCTCGCCTCCATAGGGCGCAACAAAGATGCGATTTCCGATTGGAAAATTGTGCGCGCAAACGTGCCCGCACAACAGCAAAAAGCGATTGATGAACGTATCGCAACCCTTGAATCTAAGATATAATGTATACTATATAAAACCATGTCAGACGATATACAAAACATCGATACGCCCACACCACCATTGCCGGCGAACAATAAGCTACCTCTTTCTTCGTATGTATTGGATTTCATAAAATATGTCAGTGGCTTTACCGTAATCATAATCATCGCCATCATTTTAATTCACACTGTAGCCAAATACACTTAAAAGGGGTCTGACCCCTTTGTTTTCTTAAAAATGTGGTGTAATTTGTATGTAAGGCGGGGTTTTACAAAAATGGAGCGATGGGGATAACTTTCGTTTGTTTAATGTATTATTTGCTACACTGTAAGTATCTATGAATGACCAACTGGTTTCTCATATAAAACAACGACTTGCGCAAAATATGCTTCACGATGATATCGTGAAGGAGCTTCTTGTCGCCGGATGGAAGCAGGAGGATGTGGATGCAGCGTTTGGTATTGCGCAAGGAAGTCCGCAGTTCCCGTCGGTTGCGCCGGCGGCGCAACCGACGGGGGTGGCTGAACAGTCCGCCCAAACTCCAATTGTGCCTGACACAAACCCGGCTGAAACGTACTCGGCTCCAATCACCATGTCAGCGACATCCACAGACACCGCAAGAACAGCAGACGGTGGCGCCTTCGGCGCCACCGTCTCCCCAAACAAGCTTCCCGGTGTTTTCGCCTTATTAAAAGGCGGTTTTGCTATTTACAAAGAGCGGCTGGGCGTGTTGGTCGGCATTGGAGCAATGCGGTTTTTGCTTTCGCTTTTCTTTGGTGGTCTGATTATTGGAAGTGTCGTATTGGGCATAATCCTTCTTGTACACCCATCAGTGATAATTACATTTGTTTTTGCAATAATCACGCTTCTGATTGTGGCGGTGATGGTGTGGCTTTTATTTTGGATCACATTGGCTGGCATGCAAGCCATTCGTGGGCACAAAGAAGAAGTCACTTTTGTCACGGCGTTTGGTAGCGCCCGTTCGCTCGTGTGGTCTTTCTTGTGGCTTTCAATTATTGTAGTACTTGTAAGCTCGGGAGGTATATTTATTTTTTCCATATTGCCGGGAGCACTGCTTGCGCTTCTGGGATTCCTCTCGCCCGTCGCGCTTATAATTCCAGGCATATACCTTGTGGTATCTCTTGCAATATTTGCATCATTATTTGGTACTTGGTTTATTTTTTCCGGGTGGGTATTTTTGACGGAGTCACTGCGCGGTATCCATGCACTTATGGCAAGCAGGGAACTGGTGCGTGGTCGTTTCTGGAAAATATATGGGCGTGCGTGGGGAATATTTTTCGTTATCGGATTTGGCATGTGGGTATTCAAATTTGTGTTTACACTTATTTTGTTTTTTATTCCGATGGTATCAGGTATTGTGGTAATGATTGCGAGTATGTTATTTTTCATGCCATTCGCACTCGCAACAGTATATTTCCTATATGAAAATGTGCGTTTGCAGGTGCCTGTTATTCCAGAATCTCCACCAAAAGTACACAAAGCATTCGTACCGTATGCCATAGTTGGTGTCGTAGCGGTTATTGCATTCTTAATGTTACCGCCGATTATTTCAAGCTCACTTCATCATGCACGACAGATAGGGAACGACGGCACAATCAAGAGTGATGTGTCCACAATGCAACTGCAACTGGAGATTGATGGAGGGGTCGCTCCCGGTACTTATCCGGTATCACTTACTAAAGCTGCACAAGCCGACCCGACCATTGCCATACTACTGAAACATTTGCAAGAGAGTGGTGCACACTACACCTATCAAAGCACGGGAAGCACCTATACTTTTTGCGCGACACTTAGCACCGGCTCACAATTTTGTGCTAATTCATCCGGGAAAACTTTTACAAAATAGAAATATGAAGAAATGCCAATCATACTGTATTTAGCACTTACAATTTTTTCAGCTTTGTGGGTTCGCAAAGATGCAAAAAACTTTAGAAGGATGGGTGTTGATGTAAACCCTGCCGTTTGGTCAACCCTTGTTTTTCTTTTTTGGATTATTGCGTTTCCTCTGTATTTGGTTTTGAGATTTTCAAAATATAAAAAATTGGTAGAGAGTGGCAATCCGCCACTCGCGCCTGTGTCAAAAGTTCATAATTGGTGGATAGTAATAATATTGATAGGCATTCCTTTTGCTATCATATTATTTTTTCTTTTACAGTCACTCATAATTGCAGGCGAAAGAGCTCATAATGTGGGAGTGAGTACTCAGACTACCGTTTCAAATCCTTCAACCTTAAAGACCTATACAAACACCAGGTATGGTTTTTCATTTCAGTATCCGGCAGGCTTGAGTGTTGTGCAAATCAACCCGGCGTCTTATGGAGATAGAAAGGCACTGGAAATGTTTAAGGTATATGATGCACAATACACAGCGCCCAAGGGCGCCGTGGGGCAAACAGTGCGTGCTCAATTACGAAAAGTACAATTTACCGTGTATCCATACTCAAGCAAACTTTTTGACTCTTTGCAAAATGAATATAAGGATGCGTCACGTGGCGTGCATATCGCAAACCACACCATTACCATGGATACCTATAAGCCGATTAGCGGGCTCATAGGACCATACTTTGAGGCGATTTTTCATAATAATGCCTATATAATCATGGTATCCTCTGTTGACCATGATGAACTTGCGACACAGATTCT
>VAPL010324714.1_pt1 | contig 21264 bp, 18 predicted proteins | sample 3395061 | NCBI WGS metagenome assembly VAPL01 (sample SAMN08290444, study PRJNA428436) | hydrothermal vent metagenome | isolation source: Deep-sea hydrothermal vent chimney 2 | place: Pacific Ocean: Juan De Fuca Ridge | depth 2182 m m | reverse complement strand
CTCGATGACCCGACCTTGACGACCACGGGGTCCCCGATCGCTACCGGTCTCCTCACAGGAACATTTCCTCTTCACCGATCGAGTCGGGATCGAAAGTGAATACGATCGACCCGATGCGAACATCGTCACCGGGCTCGGCTCCAGCCCCGATGAGGCCGTCGACGATCCCGCTCCCCACGAGGCGCTTCGCAACGAACTCAGCGGCGTCTGGGTCTGTGAGATCGGAGAGGTTCACTGCACGGACCGCCGCAATGCCCTCGACGACCCACTCGTCTCCATCCCGCCGGATTGTGAAATCTGCCCGCAGCGGTCGATGCAGAATGAACCCCTCGCGCTGAGGCGTATCGAGGTCGACCTCTTCGACGAGGTCGGCGATCGCGTACATGAGCTCGTCGACTCCCTCACCGGTCATCGCCGAGATGCGCCTCACCTCGTCGTCGAGTCCAAGAAGATCGAATGTATCGTCGTCGATCAGCTCGGCCTTGGATACCACGACGATGCGTTCCCGAGCGGCGAGGGCGGGGTCGTGTTGCTCGAGCTCACCGAGAAGCACCTCGAGCTGCCTCGCAGGTGAATCGACCTGAAGCGGGGATGGATCGAGGAGCACAACGAGTGCCCGCGCACGCTCCGTGTGTCGGAGGAACTCATGCCCGAGCCCTTTGCCACTGGCTGCTCCTTCGATGAGACCGGGGACGTCCGCAAGGACGATCTCCCGATCACCGATAGAGACGACGCCCAGGTTCGGCACCAGTGTCGTGAACGGATAGTCTGCGATCTTCGGCTTGGCTGCTGAGACCCGTGCAATGAGTGTCGACTTGCCTGCGTTCGGATACCCGATCAGCGCAGCGTCTGCGAGGAGCTTGAGTTCGAGACGAACCTCGACCTCCTCACCGAACTCGCCCTGCTCGGCGAACGTCGGGGCTTTGCGCGCCGGAGAGACGAACGCAGCGTTGCCCTTGCCACCTTTGCCTCCCCGAGCAACGACGAGTTCCTGGCCATCTTCGACGAGATCGGCGATGACGCGGCCATCCTCGTCCTTGACGACGGTCCCAAGGGGGACGGGGAGCCGCAGATCTTGTCCCTGCCTGCCGTGGCGAAGGTCCCCTTCACCATGCGTGCCGCTCGGTGCTTTCCAGTCGGGATGCCTGTCGTAACGCAGCAGGGTGGGCACCTGGGAGTCTGCAACGAGAACCACGTTGCCACCTGCTCCGCCGGAACCGCCGTTGGGTCTCCCCTTCGGTAAGCCCTTGCGGCGAAGGAACGACGAGACACCCGCTCCACCGCTTCCACCTCGCACCCTGATGGCGACGCTGTCAACGAACATCAGGAGAAGCTTTCAGTTCACAGATCACAGATCACAGCCAGAATCGTCAATGGGGTGTCACACTCCCCGCTCGGGAAGGACGGCATCATATGCAGACAATGCCGGGGAGCGCACCGATCACCCAATGGCCGGAGCGCTTACAAGAGCGTACGCTGCCTACTTTTCGAGCAGGACCGAGACCTCGCGACGACCGCGGCGTGAGCCGTACTTGATCGTGCCTGGCTCCAGGGCGTAGAGCGTGTCGTCTCCACCCCGCCCGACGTTGGAACCGGGGTGGATGCGGGTGCCGCGTTGACGGACGATGATCGCACCCGCGTTCACGAACTGGCCATCGAACACCTTCGGGCCGAGGCGTTTCGCGTGCGAGTCGCGGCCGTTGCGTGATGAACCGCTTGCCTTGGTTTTCGACATCTCTACGCCTCCTCGGTTGCAGCGGACTCATCCGCTTCAGCCTTCGCCTTCTTCTTCTTGGACGCGCCCGCTTTGATCTTCGTGACCTTGATGGTCGTGTACTTCTGGCGGTGTCCCTGACGGCGGCGATAGCCGGTCTTGTTCTTGTACTTGAAGATGTCGATCTTCGGCCCGGCTGACTCGCCAACGATCTCGGCGGTCACGGTTGCCTTGTCGAGCGCCTTGCGGTCAGAGATGACCGACCCATCGTCGTTGACGATGAGCAGCGGCTTGTACGACACCTTGTCGGTGCCCTTGATACGTTCCACGTCGAGCACATCGCCCTCGTGAACCTTTGCCTGCTTCCCGCCGGCGCGGATGATCGCGTACATAATCCTCAGGTGGTTTCTCAGTGGGTCGGAACTTCCTACGATCCGACGCGGTGGCACGCCCCACTTGGGAACGTCCCGCAAGGGTAGTACGGACCATGTACTACGTACTACGGAGTGTGTGTTACTCGCTGGCTTCCTTGATCCCAGCATCGACGGCGGGAATCCCCGTTGCGGCTGCCTCTTCATGGAGCAAGACGCCCCGACCGTTGCAGTGCTTGCACATCTCGGAGAACGATTCGAGCAGCCCGGCAGACACGTTCTTGCGCGTCATCTCGACGAGCCCGAGGTGGGAAACGTCGAACACCTGTGTCCGGGTCTTGTCCTTGGCAAGATGTTCCCGGAGTCGGAGCAACACTGCCTCCTGGTTCTTGACATCCTCCATATCGATGAAGTCGATCACGATGATCCCGCCGATGTCACGAAGACGAAGCTGGCGGGCAATCTCTTCAGCAGACTCCAGGTTGTTCTGGAGCACGGTCTCTTCGAGGTTCGTGCTTCCAACGAACCGTCCGGTGTTCACGTCGATCACGGTCAGAGCCTCCGTGCGGTCGATGACGAGGTGGCCTCCCGATGGCAGCCACACACGACGGTCGAGCGCTTTGCGGAGCTGATCTTCGACGTGGTACCGCTCGAACAGACCGAGCTCATCCGTGTACATGGCGACCTTCTCGACGAGGTCTGCTTCGGTACCGGCGAGGTAGTCGAGTACCTGCTTCTGGATCTCGGGATCGTCGATCAGCAGCCTGCGAAAGTCGCGGGTGAAGTGTTCCCTGATGACTCTGATGACGAGTGGCGGCTCTTCATAGACAAGGGACGGGACCGAAGCTGTCTTGCGGTCCTCGTCGATCTTGTCCCACATCGCCTTCAGGCGATCGATGTCGCCCTTGATGTCTTCACGAGTAGCGCCTTCCGCAGCGGTGCGTACGATGATCCCGGTCCCTTCCGGGCGCAGATCACCGACGATCTCACGAAGGCGACGCCGCTCGTCGTCGGGAAGCCGTCTCGAGATGCCGCGCACTTCCTCGCTCGGTGCAAGGACGAGGTAGCGACCGGCGAGCGAAATCTGATTCGTCAGACGTGCGCCCTTGTGACCCATGGCGTCCTTGACGACCTGCACGAGAACCGGGTCACCGGTCCTGAGCACGGTCTCGATTCGACGTGGCTTCCCGTTGAGTTCGTACTCGGCGTAGTTGACGTCGCCTGCGTACAGGACGCCGTTCTTGCCCTCACCGAAGTCGATGAACGCCGCCTCCATGCCGGGAAGCACATTGCGGACCTTGCCGACGTAGACGTTCCCTATCAGAGACTTGCGGTCGGACCGTGCCACGTAGTGCTCGACGAGAACGGGGCCCTCGAGCACAACGATCTGGGTCTGATTGGGACTCCTACGCACAAGCATCTGCTTGCGTGCGGTCTCGGGTGGCTCGACGATCTCGATCGGGGGCCGGCGACGCTGGGACGGGGCGCTCGAACGCGATCGCTGGCGCCCGTTCTTGGACCCGGAGCTGCGCTGGGGCTTCTTACGGGTCGCTGTTGCTGAGTTCGACTGCTTCTTCGGCTGCGCCTTGACGAACTTGCGAACGGTTACTTGCTGTCCGTCGACCGTGCGTACCAACCGTTCTTCGGTTGCTTCGCTCTTACGGATGACGCGGGGTGACTTCTTCTTGAAGAGGCCCATGGATCAACTCCTTCGACCACCACGTACGGCGGTCCTTGGTTGTATCCGGCCCCAGGACGACATCGTATTCGATGACGCGTTCGTGCACCCTTCGTTGGGCTGTTCACAGAGGCAAGGGAGACAACGTCGTCCCACTCATCTGGACTATGAATCAGATGAGTGATTCGCGAGACGATCAGGTGTGTATACACCAGCGCTTCGAGCGATCGGACGTTGACCATACCCGTCCCGGGTCGGAAACCTGTTCAGCCGCGGATGCGGCGTGATTCGTGAATGCTAACAAGCATCGGCCACAAGTAGGGGAACCTGAACCAGATGTACTTGGACCAAGACGATCGGCAGATAGGAAGCGGTCGGCGAGTTGACAGTTCACAGATCACAGATCACAGTCGGAAACCCCGACCATTTCTGGGTGCCGTCAAGTAGTCGGTAGACGGCAAACAGAGAACGGATGTTCCCGATCCGTGCATCCTCCAAGTATCAGATACCCCCAAAGGGCTCTACTCGACGTCCAGGGTGGTCTGGCTCGCTTCGTTGGGGTCGTAGCAGCGGCGGCATCGGGCCTCGTAAGCGTCGGTCGCTCCGAGCACGACCAGGTCATCGGACTGCACGACACGCTGGGTGAACAAACCTGCCCCTCCACATCTGTGGCACACGGCAAGTGACTTGGTCACGTACTCGGCTCGCAGCATCAACGACGGGATCGGTTCGAACGGTCGGCCGAGGTAGTCGAGATCGAGACCGGCGATGATGAGGTTCTTCCCTGCGCCGGCGAGCATCTCTGCGACCTTGACGAGACCGTCGTCGAAGAACTGGCCCTCATCGATCCCGATGATCACGGTGCGGTCCTCGACCGTACGCAACAGCTCTGCTGAATCTCCCACAGGCGTGGCTTGGGTCGAGAGCCGGGAGTGCGACACGACCTCGTCAACGGCGTAGCGCGTGTCGAGAGCCGGCTTGAAGGTCTGTGTCGGGACCCGTGCGAGGTGGTAGCGGGTGACACGACGGATCAGTTCCTCGCTCTTCCCCGAGAACATAGGACCTGCGATGACCTCGATCCAGCCCTGATCTGCGCGTCGATGCATGACCCTGGACGATAGCAAGGAGGCGACGTGTGCCGACTGGTCAATCGTCCCGTCGTGACCCGGGCTGGCGGTGCCTTCGGATCCACGCAGCGTGGGCAAGCCCGAGCGCAGCGCTCATCGCCACGAAGACGGTCCCACCAGCGGACATGAACGGAAGCGGCAACCCTGTCACCGGCATGATCCGGATGGTCATGCCGATGTTGACGAACACATGGAACGCGAACATCGCAGTGATTCCAGTGGTCACGAGAAACGCGAAGCGATCTCGTGCACTCACCGCGATCGTCAAGAGCCGGAACAGCAGAAGGCCGAACAGGGCGATGACGACGATGCTGCCAACGAATCCGAACTGCTCACCAACCGCGGTGAAGATGAAGTCGCTCGACTGGACGGGTACGAACTGGAAGTTCGTCTGGGATCCAGCGAACAACCCCTTCCCGAACAGTCCCCCTGAACCGATGGCGATCTCGGATTGGACCTGGTTGTAGGAAAGACTGAGTTCATGTGCGCCGGGGTTGATGAAGGCAGTCAGGCGGTTGACCTGGTACTCCTTGATCAGGTTCAACTGGAAGATGCCGACCGTTGCAACGGCCGTAGACACGAAGAGGAACGCAATCTGGCGGAGTGTGGCACCGCCGACGAAGAGCATCGCGAGAGCGACGAACGCGAACACGAGCATCGTGCCGAGATCGGGTTGCCGGAAGATCAGGAGCGCAGGAACTCCGACGATCGCTAGGGCCCTTGCCACGGTCCTCCACGTGAGGGGAACGTCGGAAGCGGTGATCAGGGATGCGAGCATCAAGATCACAGCGATCTTCGCGAGTTCGGATGGCTGGAACTGGATCGGGCCGAGATCGATCCAACGCTGAGCAATCCCCTCGCTGTCACCGAGAGGTGTGAGCACGAGCACCAGGAGCCCCGTAACGATGATGTAGATCGGCCCGACGAACCCCTTCACCTCGGTGAGGTCGAGCATCGAGACAACGGCGAAGACGATGAAGCCCAAGAGCATGAAGAACGCCTGCGTCTTGAGCTCACCCTCCGGGTCGAGTCCCCTCGCGCGAAGACCCGGTGCAGATGCCGAGTACACCATGAGCAGACCGATCGCAGAGATCGTCAGGTAGGTCAGTACGAGGACGATGTCCGGGCGCAGCGGAGCCTGACGGTTCGCGTACGGCGCGACCTCGCGAGTCCGGGACGCAAAAGCCATCAGTCGGCCTCCAGACCCGGCGCGATCTCAGTGACACCCTCCGCCCCGTTGACCACGTACTGAAGGACCTGCCTCGCGATCGGAGCTGCAACGCGACCGCCGCTGCCGCCACGTTCAACGACCACGGCGATGACATACTGGGGGTTTGTCACCGGCACGACACCGACGAAGAATGCGCTGTCGACCTGCATGTAGTGCTTTGCACGCGGAGCTTTGATGATCTCGCTGGTACCGGTCTTTCCTCCAACGAGTTCGACGCCGGGACCGAAGTTGGCGAAGGCCTTGCGCGCCGTTCCCCGCTCCTGGTTGTTGACGACCTGCTGCAGGTCGGCAAGCAGCATTCGAGGGGTGCGGGGGTCGAGGTCGACGCGGTTGAGAACTTCCGGTGCGTTGGCCACGATGACCTCACCGTCCTGATCGACCACCCGATCGACGACCCTCGGACGCCAAACGGTACCGCCGTTCACCATCGCTGCGAGTCCGTTCGCCATCTGGAGCGGTGTGGTCAGCGTTGCACCCTGGCCCACAGCGAAGTCCATGAGGTCACCACCCACCCACGGCCCATCGGGACGGACACGAGGTGATCCTGCCCGCTGCTCGGACACGAACCACGCCTTGTCGGGAACGAGCCCGTCGCGCTCGAACGGAAGATCGATGCCGGTGGCCGTTCCGAACCCGAACTCCCGTGCGTACTCTTGAAGGAGGTTCTCTTTGTCGAGCCCCGAGTCGTCACCGCGCTCGTTCCACAGGCGAAGCGCTATGTCCCAGAAGTAGAGGTCGCACGAGGCCTGAAGCGCCCCATGGAGGTCCAACGGGCCATGCCCCTGCGGCCACTTCCAATCGCGTTTGGTCTGAACGGTGCCGTCGTTGAGGCGGAACTTGAACTCTCCCGAACAGCTGTACTCGTCGGTATCGGTACGCAGCGGCTGGACGACCGCCTCGGCAGGAGTCGTTCCCTGGCCGTCGGCAGCGCTCGACTGGTCCCCTCCGGTTGGTGCATCACCGACTTCCTTGTCCCCAACACCGCGGTCGAGTGGGTAGTAGCTCTCCTCGAGCGCCAGAACGTACGGGAGGGTCTTGAACGTCGAGGCAGGGGCGTAGAGCCCCTGAACGGCGAAGTTCTGGAACGCCCCGACGGTTCCCAACGTTGCCCACTGCTCGGAGCTGAGGCCATCGACGAAGACCGTTGGATCGAACGAGGGATACGATCCCATGGCGATGATGGAGCCGTCGTTGGGGTTCATGACGACACCGATCGTGCGAACCGGACACCACTTGTCCTTGTGGTAGACGATGAGTTCGTCCTCCGTCACTGCAAGCACCTGCAACGTGCCAGCAAAGGACTGGTTGTCCTTGACGGTGAACGTCTCACCCTCGATGGTCACGGTCGCGGTGAGGTTTCCCCCGACCTCATCGATGGAGATCAGGCGTGCGACCCGCGGCTCCCGCCCTGACAGTGACGTTGTGCCTCCCAGCGGGATCGAGACACGTTGCACCGGCACACAGACGCCGTTCTCGTCGATCGGGAGACCCGGGTAGAGGGATCCAAGCGCCTTCGCCGGATCGACCTCGATCGGTTGGACGGGAGGCAGCGGAGCCTCATCTGCACCGTCACCTTCGGTAGCAGCCTCAGCGACCTTGGCCGCCTCTTCTGCGGCCTCGGTACGTTTCTCTTCGAGCGCCTCGACGAGCAAGCGTGGGATCGACTTGTCCCTGAGAACACCTTTTCGCTCGTCCATCTCGAGCCGGCGTGCCTGAACCAGACCCAAACGCAACGACTCTTGGAGCTGCGCCTGGACGCCTGCATCGATCGTCAGGATGAGGCTTCCTCCGGCAGTCGGTTGTTCCTCGCCTTGGAGAGAAAGCACCTTGCGTCGTGCATCGACGCGGTACTCGATGACACCCTCTGTTCCTCGGATGAGGGCATCGTACGTCTTCTCGACACCTGCCTTACCGACGAAATCGGTACCCCGCACGTCCTCGCGCTCGAGGTCCTGCTCGTTCGGTCGACCGATGTAGCCGATGACGTGAGCCCCGAGTTCACCCTCGGGGTAGGTGCGGATCGGCTGTGGAATGATGTTCACGCCGGGGAACGACTCTCGATGTTCCATGAGGAAGACCGCCTGGTCCTCGGAGAGGTCCTTGGCCACGGTGATCTGGAGCCCCTGATTCGGGCCGAGGAGGAGGTCCATGATCGCCGAAGCCGGCAGTGCAGGATCGTCGAGGAACGCTGCGAGATTCTGGGCGAGCTCGTCGCGCTCATCCTTCCCGACGAGGGCGAGATCGACGATCGCAGCAAGCGCCGATCGCGTTCCTGCGATCTTGACGCCGTCGGCGGTGAAGATGTCGCCGCGAGGCGCCGGGGTGAAGACCACACGCACCTGGTTCTGATCGGCTCGATCGTTGTACGCCTGAGCCTCGGTGACCTGCATGGTCCACAACCGCAGTCCGAGCATGCCAAAGAGAGCTGCGATCAGCAGCCCGAGCACGCCGACACGGACAGGACTCGTCACGCTGCCCACCTCCTCTCCATCGGCTTGAAAGCGAGCTTCAGGCCGATCACCATGGGGTACATGAGCAGGAGGTTCCACGTGCCCGGAAGGAGGATCTTGGAGAGGATCTGTGGCTCAGCGATCGTGTTCTGGCCGAAGAGCGTACCGATGACGATGTAGATGATCTGACTGAGGATCGTGAGGGTGAACACCACAGCCCCGACCACGAAGGGGCCGCGCGTGAAGCGGTCCCGCAGCCGCGTAGCAGCGTACGCAACGGCGGTCAGCGCCATCGCCCACAGACCAAGGGTGCCACTCCCGATGAGGTCCATCAGGATCCCTGCTGTGAAACCGAGAAGGAGGTGGTACTCGGGCTCGACGTAGGGTGCCAGCAGGATGACGACCAGTGTCACGAGGGCAGGGGCGACGCCGAGAGGCTGGATCCTCCCAGCGCCGAACACGGTCGTTTGGATGACGATGGCAACCACGACGAAGAGCAGCGCGAGGGCGACGCGTGAGCGGCTCATCCTTCCTCCTGATGCGGGTCGGTGGTCGTCGTCGTTGACGAGTTGGGCGTCGTCGTCGTGGAGGTGACGTCGTCGCCTGCCTCCTCGACCGCCTTGTCGATCGGTGACCACCCTACGACGATCTTGACATAGTCGACCTTGGAGAGCCTCGCGGCTGGATCGATGTCCGTGCGCAGCACGAATCCGACTTCAGCGTCCGCGTCGGCCCTCACCACACCGACGACGATTCCTGGAGGGAACCGGCTGCCGTCGGTGACGACGAGAGATCCTCCGCGAACGGTCTCCTTTGCGCGGAACATCTCGAGTCGAAGCGGGCCATCCCCGCGTCCCGATACGATGCCCGTCTCGTTGGTCGACTGAACCCGGACACCCACCGAGACGATCGGATCGGTGATGAGGCGGATCCTGGCATCGTTCGCACTCACGAGGTCGACCCGCCCAACGAGGCCATCCTCGTCGATGACCGCCTGACCTGCGACGATCCCGTCTTTGGCGCCTTTGTCGATGTAGCGCACATTGTCGAAGGCGGTCGGGCCGGACGCATACATGCGGGCCGTGACGGTTGCCAGGTCACCTGCGACCTCGAGACCGTTGATCAGTTCGAGTTGGGTGACCGTCTCCTCGAGCGCCTTGGTTTCGCGAAGCTGTGCCTCTGTCTCGCGAACCTGGGCACGCAGTCGATCGTTCTCGTCGCGCAACCCTGCGATGTTCGAAGCTGCATCCACGAAGCCGACGACCGGGTTTGCAATCCAGTTCACACCCTTTTGGAAGGGGGTGAAGATGGATTGTGTTCCCTCACGAAGTACGTTCGCCACAGAGTCCTGCTCTGAACGCACATCGAACGTCGCGACGATGAACCCAACGGCTACGAGCATGAGGAAGAGGATCGTCACCCGATCGAATCGGCGACCTGATGAGGGGATCATGATCGTTGCGGGCGCGCCCGCCTAGGCACGGCCGGATGACTGGAGAACGACATGGAGAATGTCGAACTCCTCCAGACACGCACCCGAACCGAGAACGACGCTGTGGAGAGGGCGATCTGCGGTGACGATCGGCATACCCGTCTCGTGGGCGAGCCGAACGTCGATTCCCTTCAGATATGCTCCGCCACCGGTGAGGACGATGCCTCGTTCCATGACGTCTGCCGAGAGCTCAGGGGGTGTCTTGTCGAGTGTGAACTTGACTGCGTCGACGATGGCTTCGACCGGCTCCTCGATCGCTTCGCGCACCTCTGCGCTGGAAAGGACGATCGTCTTGGGAAGTCCCGAGATGAGGTCGCGGCCACGTACCTCCGCCGCCGGTTCGTCCGAGTACGGCCAAGCCGAGCCAATCGCCATCTTGATCTGCTCTGCAGTACGTTCGCCGAGCATGAGGCTGTACTCCTTCTTCGCCCACTGGATGATCGACTCGTCGAGTTCATCGCCTCCAATACGGATCGATTTGGACGTCACGATGCCACCGAGAGAGATCACCGCTACCTCGGTCGTTCCACCACCGATGTCGACGACCATCGACCCGATGGGTTCATGTACCGGGAGCCCGACGCCTATCGCTGCAGCCATGGGCTCTTCGATCGTGTAGGCACGGCGGGCCCCGGCGTGATATGCGGCTTCCTCGACTGCCCGCCTCTCTACCGCGGTGATGCCCGACGGCACACAGATCACGATTCTCGGCCTGGCCGCAAATCTGCCCGTGTGCACCTTGTCGATGAAGTAGCGGAGCATCTTCTCTGTCACGTCGAAGTCAGCGATGACGCCATCTCGCAGCGGCCGGATGGCCTGGATGTACGACGGTGTACGCCCGATCATCCGCTTGGCAGCCGTACCGACCTCGAGTGGTTTGTTGTCGCGTGTGTTGATCGCGACCACAGATGGCTCGTTCAGGACGATGCCTTGACCCCGCACGAACACCAGGGTGTTCGCCGTGCCGAGGTCGATGGCCATGTCCCGGCCCGTGAATGTCAGGAAGTTGTTCAACGGAATGTCCTCGAATGGTTGACGACAGTGTAGCCCGCAGGCTCCCAACCGGTCTTGAAAGTGATCTATCCGAAGAAAATGCCGAGTTCCCGCTCGGCGCTTTCGATGGAGTCTGACCCGTGGACGAGGTTGTGTGTGATCACGATACCGAGATCTCCCCGGATCGTCCCGGGCGCCGCCTCGGCGGGGTTCGTCCCTCCCATGAGCGTGCGAGCGACAGAAACGGCCGACTCACCGGACCACTCCATCGCAACGACGGGGCCAGAGGTGATGAACGCGACGAGTTCCCCGAAGAACGGCTTGTCGATGTGTTCTGCGTAGTGGCGACCAGCGATCTCGGCGTCCATGGTCAACATGGCGAGCTTCTCAAGCTTGAGACCCTTGCGCTCGAAGCGCGAGATGACCTCACCGACGAGACCACGAGCAACGCCGTCGGGTTTCACCATGACATAGGTGTTCTCTACTGCCATTTCCAAAGAGCTCCTCGGGTGGGACGAAAGCGATCGGGTCGCGATGTATGGCGCAAGGCTAACGAGATGCCGGTCATTCCTCAGAGAGAGCGCGGGGCATGGGCCCCTCGAACTCGTCATCTTCATGTTCAGCCTCGAACCGGAGATGTGCCTCAGCAGATCGGTCCGGCGGCGCGCTGAGCACAGCACGTGCCTCCCCGACCACGTAGAGCGACCCGGTGACGAGGACACCACCGTTCGCCCCTGCAGCACTCGTGGCTGCTTCGAGGGCGGACTCGACGCTCGGGTACACGCTCGATGGCGCATCGAGCGCGATCCGTGCATCCTCGGCAACCCGCTCCGGATCGATGGAGGATGGGTCCTCAGCAGCGGTTGCGAACACGGCGCCGACGAGGCTGTGCAACGGGGCGACGAGGTCGGCAACGGAACGCTCACCTCTCACGCCGATGACGAGTTGCCACGGCATCGTCGGGAACTCGGTGTCGAGGGTTGCAGCGAGCCCGGTGATCCCCTGCTCGTTGTGGGCACCATCGAGCAGAACGATGGGCCTGCGCCCGACGACCTCGAGACGACCGGGAGCAGTCGTGGCGGCGACGGCGACTTCGAGAAGGTCGCGGTCCAGGCCACGTCCGAGGAACATCTCACTCGTGGCGATCGCCGTGGCCAGATTGTCGACCTGGTGGCGACCGTGGATGGGGAGATAGAGGTCACGGTACTCGGCAAACACACCGGTGACAGAGACACGCCACCCACCGACGGCAACGTCAGCCTCCTCGATGGAGTAGGACTCGCCATGGCGGATCCAGTTGGCATCGACCGTCGCGACCCGCCGGGCAACGACATCGATGGCATCCTCCGGAAGGGGCCCGGTGACCAGCGTCCCACCGTCCTTGACGATCGCAACCTTCTCCGCTGCGATCTGCGCGATCGTGTTCCCGAGGAACTCTGTGTGGTCGATTCCGATACCCGTGACCACCGAGACGTCCGCATCGAGCACGTTCGTCGCGTCGAGTCGTCCGCCCAGACCAACCTCGACGACGGCGACATCAACGGTCGCCGTCGCAAAGATCGACAAGGCGAGGGCAGCCGTGACCTCGAAGTACGTCACCGTGGTGTCCGCGGAGCGTTCGTACCCAACGACGAACCAGGCGATGTCCGCAACAGCGTCGGCGAAGTCGTTGGGGTCGAGCGGGACTCCATGGATCGCGAACCGCTCCTCGACCCGAACGAGATGCGGCGACGTGAAGCCACCGGTGGCAAGACCGTGCGCTCCAAGAATCTGCTGCACCATGCGCGAGACCGTGGTCTTGCCGTTCGTGCCCGCAACGTGAATGCTCGGGTACGTGGATTGGGGGTCATCCATGAACGAGAGGAGACCCACGATCCGTTCGAGACCCGGTTGGACGCCGCGACCGATCCTCTCGTCGAGGAATGCCTCAGCCTCGTCCCTGTTCCGGATGATCGGTGCCGCTGGATCTGTCACAGCTCAGCCGAGTTCCCTGAGTTGGCGGCGTTGCTCGACGAGCTCCGCCTCGACCTCTGCCACACGCTCCTGCTCCTGTGCCACCACGGCAGCGGGAGCGCGATCCCTGAAGTTGGGGTTGTCCAGCTTCGCCCTGGATCTAGCGATCGATGCTTCCAGCTCTGCGATCGTCTTATGGATGCGCGGCCGCTCCGCCTCGACGTCGACGAGGCCGTCGAGGCAGATGAACGCCTCGACGCCATGGGAGTGCATCCGGGTGTGTCCCGCCGTCGAGACCGGTCGGTCACCGTTGGAGGGAGAGCAATCTGCCAGTGTCGTCATCTGGGCGAGCCACCAATCGGGCAGCGGGTCGTCACTCGAGACGATCGTGACACGGACCTCGGTCTTGCGAGCGATCTGATGCTGGGAGCGGAAACGCCGGACCTCGGTCACGAGCTCCTGAAGCGAGTCAACGTGGGCGGGTGCTGAGTAGCTGGGAACGTCGGGCCACGCTGCGGTGACGAGGAGGTCGTCGCCGTCGCTCAGCACCGACCACAGCTCTTCGGTGATGAATGGGATGGCAGGGTGGAACAGCTTCAGGACGTCTCTGAGCACCACCCCGAGCGTCTGACGCATGACAGCAGAGCGCGCTTCATCCTTGGCGGTCGTCTTGGACATCTCGAGGTACCAGTCGAACACCTCCGACCATGCGAAGTTGTACAGCATGCCGTATGCGTCCGAGAGTCGGTACTCGTCGAGGAGCCGATCGACGTCGGCTGCGACCTCACCGAGCCTCGCAAGGACCCAGGCGTCTTCGGGTCCGGGGTCCTGCGGGTATCCACCTTCGGTCGGAACATCGGTGACATCCATGAACTCGACGGCGAACCTCGTGGCGTTCCACAGCTTGTTCCCGAAGCGGCGCGATGCATCCACCCAGTCGGTGTTGAGCGGGATGTCGTGACCAGGGGCAGCCGACTGGATCAAGGCGAGCCGCACGCTGTCGGCTCCGTACTCGGCGATGAGTTCAAGCGGATCGAGAGCGTTACCCGTCGACTTGGACATCTTGCGCCCGTCGACATCACGAACCATGCCGTGGATCACGATGTCCGTGAACGGTGCGTCGTCGGTGAAGTGGATCCCCATCTTCATCATGCGAGCCACCCAGAAGAAGATGATGTCGAAGCCGGTCACCAACGTCGAAGTGGGGTAGAACCTCGCGAGGTCGTCGGTCTCTTCGGGCCAGCCGAGGGTCGAGAACGGCCAGAGTGCAGACGAGAACCAGGTGTCGAGGACGTCCTCGTCTCGTCGCAGGTCGGTACTGCCGCATGAGCACCCAGATGGGTCTTGCATCGAGACGATCGTTGCATCACACGCGTTGCAGTACCACGCGGGGATGCGATGGCCCCACCACAGCTGCCTGCTCACACACCAATCCTGGAGGTTCTCCATCCAGTGGAAGTAGTTCTTCTCCCAGCGTTTGGGGATGAACCGCGTCCTGCCCGACTTGACCGCATCGATCGCGGGTCCGACGAGCGGTTGGACCTCGACGAACCACTGCAGCGACAGGAGGGGCTCGACCACAGTGTGGCATCGCGAGCAGTGCCCGACGGAGTGCGGGTGCTCTTCGACCTTCTCGATCGCATCGACCTCACGCAGTCGCGACCTCACCGCCTCACGCGCCTCGAAGCGATCCATGCCGGCGAACTCACCGCCGGCGACCGTGATCTTGGCCTCGGTGTCGATGACCGTCACCGATTCGAGGTCGTGGCGTTGTCCTATCTCGAAGTCGAGCGGGTCGTGTGCAGGCGTCACCTTGACCGCACCGGTTCCGAACTCGTGCTCGACGCCCTCGTCTGCAACGACGGGGATCTCCCTCCCCATCAGCGGGAGCGTCACGGTCTTGCCGATCGCGCTCTGATAGCGCTCGTCGTCGGGGTGCACGGCGATCGCCGTGTCACCGAGCATCGTCTCTGGCCGGGTCGTAGCAACGGAGATGAAGCCCGAGCCATCCGTGAAGGGGTATCTAATGTACGTCAACTCGCCTGGATCGTCCTCATGCTCGACCTCGATCTCAGAGAGTGCCGTGTGACACCTCGGACACCAGTTGATGATCCTGTTGGCCCGATAGATGAGGCCCTCTTCGTACAGGGTCACGAAGACCTTGCGTACAGCGGCGCTCAGGCCCTCATCGAAGGTGAACCGTTCCCTCGACCAGTCGGTCGAGTCGCCGAGCTTGCGCATCTGCGTCGTGATCGTGTTGCCGGATTTCGCCTTCCACTCCCAGACCTTTTCGATGAACGCGTCACGGCCGATGTCGTGGCGGGTAAGACCCTCCTCCCGCAGTTCGCGCTCGACGACGTTCTGTGTTGCGATGCCTGCGTGATCGGTTCCCGGAAGCCACAGGGCCGCGTAGCCCTGCATGCGCTTGCGGCGGATGATCACATCCTGGATGGCGTGGTCGAGCGCGTGTCCCATGTGGAGGACACCGGTGACGTTTGGCGGTGGGATGACGATGCAGTACGGCTCTCCGTCAGGGTTCACCTCAGGACGAAATGCCCCGGCCTCCTCCCAGATCGCGTACCAGCGCGACTCGACCTCTTCGGGTTGATACGTGGGGTTCATCATGGCCTTCACTCAGGGGAATCTCCAGGCACGGCAGTCTACAGACGTCAGAAACCCGGGGAGCCCTCCCCGGGTATCTGCCTTCCTAACAACCGTGAGGCGGAGCGGAAGCCACCACTTCTCGCTCCGGCTCACAGTCCTTTTCCCCCGCTACCCGAACCGCATTCAGCAGCCGAACAGCACATGACTACCGTACGTGGTCCGACGACCGCGGACAAGACACATCCGGGCGGGGCCCCGAGTGACTAGTCACGTGCGTTCGGAGGGCGGTTGGGGTAACTTCGCCGCAGCGAACCAAGGAGTCCCATGGCCGTACGCATCGACGCAGACATCCTCATCCCCGGTCGAGGAGAACCCTTCTCCCCCGGTACGGTCATCCTCGAGGGTGGTTCGATCTCCTACGCCGGGCCGACGTCGAAGGCCCCCGCAACGCCGGGTATGGACACCGTCGAGGTACCCGTCGCCATGCCGGGCCTGTGGGAGTGCCACGCCCACTTCGTCGGCCTCGACACACCGGACATCACGACGCAGATGACGGAACCGGTCGCGAGGCGTGCAGCCCGCGCTGTGGGTGATCTCCGCCGAACGCTCATGGGTGGGGTCACCTCGGCGAGGGAAGTTGGCGGCGACGGGTTGGACATCCAGCCTGCGATCGCTGCGGGACAGGTAGAAGGACCTACCGTGTACGGGGCGGGCAGGATCCTTTCGACGACCGGTGGCCACGCAGACGTCCACAGCATCCCGCTCGATGCCCTCGACACGATCGCACACATCGGCGTACTGTGCGACGGCGTTCCTGAGGTGATCAAGGCGGTCAGGCTCAACCTCAGACGGAACGCCCGGGTGATCAAGATCTGTGCATCCGGCGGCGTGATGTCCGAGGTCGATCACCCGATCCACCAGCAGTTCTCCCACGAGGAACTCGTCGCCATCGTCCAAGAAGCTGCCAGAGCCGAGCGGTTCGTCGCCGCCCACTGCCACGGGCTCCCCGGGATCCTTGCCGCCCTGCGGGCAGGCGTGCAGACGATCGAACACGGCTCCTACCTCGACGAGGAGGCGGCAGACATGATGATCGCACAAGGAGCCATCTACGTCCCGACACGGTTCGTCATCGACACGTTGCTCCGCCAGGAAGACAAGCTCCCGAGATACGCGTACGAGAAGGGACAGATGGTCGCCGACCATCAGGCCGCAGCGATGAAACTCGCCGTCGCCAAGGGCGTCACGATCGCGATGGGTACCGACATCTTCGTGAGCGGCGACCTGTATGGGCGCAACTCCCTCGAGATCGCACTCCTCCAGGACGCGGGCATGACGGCGCTCGAGGCTATCGAGGCCGCAACGGCGAACGGACCGGACACCCTCGGCCCCCAGGCACCGCTCTCAGGTCAGCTCAAGGAGGGGTACGACGCAGACATCATCGCCATCGACTTCAACCCGCTCGAGGATGCTTCGGGTTGGGGAGATCCCGAGCGTGTCACCCATGTGTGGAAGGCGGGGACACCAGTCAAGGCACCCGAGTGACGCCCCGAACCCGATAGGGCCATTTGGCCCTATCGCCGGCGTCAATCCGATCCCAAGATGGGGACATCAGAATCAGAAGGGAGATCCTATGAAAGAACAGAGGGGCCTGATCCTCGACGTGACACCGGTCGAGAACCCGATAGACAAGAAACTCCTCGAGCAGATGGGTCACCCTGTGCTCGTGTGTCAAGGCCCCGAATGGGGCCACGCCTGTCCGATCATCGCTGGGGATTGTGACATGGTCAGCTCTGCCCACGGGATCATCTTCCAACTCGATCTCGACCGACCCCAGCACCGCGTCATCCTCAAGCGGTACCAGGAGCGAACCGCCGACGACATCCCTCTCGTCGCTGTCGTCGAGCCGGGCCAGGAAGAGACGTACGCCGAACTTCTCGCCGGCGTACAGGTGTGGACGAGCAAGCCGACGATCTCGGAACTCGACGGCTTCGCAGCCCAGACGGAAGCTGCCGACGAACTGCGTGTCGACTCTGCTGAGGCCAGCGGCTAGATCTCCATCTCGAGCTGGGGCAGATCGGGGTGTTTGGGGCGCGGAACGGGCCGTGAGCGCCTCCGCTTGACACCATCGGCGAACAGGGGTTCTTCGACCAGCGCCGCCAGACGTTGAGCGAGGGGCCACCAGTCGAACCGGTCATCGATATCGGATGCGTTGAGCTCCACGAGTTGACGCCCCGTCACCAGGTTGGGTAGCCGCTCGTCGAGGATGGCCTCGACCTCGTCACGGAACTCCTCGGACGTCGAGCGCACACCATCTGAACGCAACGCTATGTCGGGTCGAAGCCGGACAACCATGTCGTAGGTCTGGGACCAACGTGACACCATCGGGAGGATCTCGAACAGATCATCTCCACCGCAAGCACGCAGGTAGTAGGCGAGGTTGTCCATCACACCGCGATCGAGCACGAGAACGTCGGCCCTTCGAGCGAGTTGCAGCTCCTGGCGGATCTGGGAGACGATCACCCACAACTGCGCCTCACCCGTCGCTCCTTCGTTGATCCCGAGAGGGTTGTCACGCACGACCTCACGACCATGTTCGACCGACCGCCCGGCGCGCTGCATCGTGTTGGCAAACGCGTGCACAGCCGTCGTCTTGCGGATCCCATGAGATCCGACGAACGCGACTTTTGCGGACCGGGACCAGGCTCGGCTCACGGCTCACCTCTCATCGTCGGGGCCGCAGTGGATGTCTAAGCGGAGCGCTCTTCGGGGATCTCTGAAGATGCAAGATCCTGGATCGGTACGAGCGTGGGGTTGACCTTCTCCCTCACGACTGTGCCGTCGATCAACACACGAGCAACATCGGCGCGAGATGGGAGCTCGTACATGGTGTCGAGAAGCACTTCCTCCATGATCGCCCGCAACCCGCGCGCTCCTGTGCCCCGCTTCATCGCCTGCTCTGCGATCGCCTCGAGGGCATCTTCGGTGATGACGAGTTCGACACCGTCCATCTCGAAGAACTTGGCGTACTGCTTGACGATGGCATTCTTCGGCTCGGTGAGGACCCTCACGAGGGACTCCTTGTCGAGGTCGGCAACCGTCGTCAAGACCGGAAGGCGTCCGACGAATTCGGGGATCAACCCGTAGCCGATCAGGTCCTCCGGCATGACCTGGTCGATGATGTCGGACGGCCGTATGTCTTCCTTGGACTGGACGTCTGCACCGAATCCGACGGACTTGCCACCGACCCGGTTCGTGATGACTTCCTCGAGGCCTGCGAACGCCCCACCACAGATGAAGAGCATGTTCGTCGTGTCGACCTGGATGAGTTCCTGATGGGGATGCTTCCGCCCTCCCTGGGGCGGCACGGATGCAACGGTTCCCTCGAGGATCTTGAGGAGCGCCTGCTGCACGCCTTCGCCCGACACATCTCTGGTGATCGATGGGTTCTCGGCCTTGCGGGCGATCTTGTCGATTTCGTCGATATAGATGATGCCCTGCTCGGCACGCTTCGTGTCGAAGTCCGCTGCGGTGATGATCTTGAGCAGGATGTTCTCGACGTCTTCACCGACGTAGCCTGCTTCAGTCAACGCTGTCGCGTCGGCGATCGCAAAGGGTACGTTGAGAAGTCGTGCGAGGGTCTGAGCCATGAGGGTCTTTCCCGACCCGGTCGGCCCAACCATCAAGATGTTGGACTTCTGGAGTTCGACGTCGTCCTCTTTCGACCGCTGGCCGGCACGCACACGCTTGTAGTGGTTGTACACGGCAACGGAAAGGACCTTCTTCGCCTGGCCCTGACCGACGACGTACTCCTCGAGGAACTCGTAGATCTCGTGCGGCTTGGGAAGTTCGGTGAAAGTCACCTCTTCGGTGCCGGAGAGCTCCTCTTCGATGATCTCGTTGCACAACTCGATGCACTCGTCACAGATGTATACGCCTGGTCCGGCGATGAGCTTCTTGACCTGCTTCTGCGACTTCCCGCAGAAGCTGCACTTGAGGAGCTCGGAGCCTTCGTACTTCGCCAAGTCGTCTCTCCTCTAGGTCGACACGGCTTCGAGCTGACGGCCCGAGAGCACTGCGTCGAGTACACCGTACTCGATGGCTTCCTCAGGTCCGAGCCAGAAGTCACGCTCGGTGTCGTCGGTAACCACTTCGAGGGGCTGGCCTGTGTGCTCGGCGAGGATCACGTTGATGTCCTCGCGGGTCTTGAGAATCTCACGGGCATGGATCTCGATGTCGGTCGCCTGACCACCGACACCGGACACGTGTGGCTGGTGGATCATGATGCGGCTGTGTGGAAGAGCGAAGCGCTTGCCCTTCTCCCCCGCGGCGAGCAACACCGCTGCAGCCGAGGCCGCCAGGCCCATGCAGTACGTTGCCACAGAGGGCTTGATGAACTGCATCGTGTCGTAGATCGCCATCAGGGCGTACGTCGAGCCACCGGGCGAGTTGATGTACAGGTTGATGTCCTTGTCGGGGTCCTCACCCTCGAGGTGAAGCAGCTGAGCCATGATGATGTTCGCAACGCCGTCATCGATCGGCGTCCCGAGGAAGATGATGCGGTCCTTGAGCAGACGGCTGTAGATGTCAAAGGCGCGCTCACCGCGAGGAGTCTGTTCAACGACTGTTGGGACCAGGTAACTCATTCTGTTTCCTCCGGCTCTTCGGTGACTTCGGTGACTTCGGTGACGTCATCATCTGACGCCTCGGAGACTTCTTCAACCTCGTCGGCTGGTTCGTCTTCCATTTCTTGTTCTCGTGGCTCGATCACGACCGGGGTCAGATCGACCGGGTTGCCGTCCGCGTCGACCGGCTTGGCCGATTCGACGAGGCCGGTGATGGCCCGCTCGCGGAGGATATCACCGACGAGTGACTCAATTTGACCACTCGCGCCCCACGAGTCGACGATCACCTGAGGATCCTCGATCTGGCCCTGGAACATCTCGGTCACGTACTCGAGGATCTCCTCGTCGGAGACCTCGTAGTTCTCGATGGCAGCGATCGAGTCGAGCAAGACTCTGGTCGAGAGCGCCGCGTTGGCCTGGTCGCGAAGCGATGCGATGAAGGTCGCCTCGTCCTGCCCGATGATCCGCAGGTAGTTCTGGAGGTCGATCTTGTCCTCCTCGAGGCGGGCGGCGAGGTTGCGCACCCGTGCTTCGACCTCAGCGTCGATCAGCGCTTCGGGGACTTCGAAGTCGACCTCGTTGCTGATGTACTCGACGATCTTGTCCTGAAGGATCGCGCGCTGGTTATGGACCTTGTAGGCGAGCATGTTCTTCTCGATGGCTTCGCGAAGCTCGACGACGGTCTCGAACTCAGTCGAGTCAATCACCATCTCGTCGGTGAGCTCGGGAAGGACCTTCTTCTTCGCCTCTTTGATCTTCACGATCAGCTCGACGTCCTCACCGCCCTTGTCCGAGTACCCCTCAGGCAGTGTCCCCGACCCCGTTGCCGTGTCCCCGACGGTCGCACCGACGAGGATCTCGTCGAGACCAGGGATGAAGGAGTTCGTCCCGAGTTCGTACATGAGGTCTTTGGCGCCTGCGGTGTCTACCGGTTCACCGTCCGACTCCGCGCTGATGTCGATCAGAGCGAAATCGCCCTCCGAAAGCTCCCCGTCGTGATCTGCGAGCTCTGCGAACTGATTGCGGAGG
>VAPL010738513.1_pt1 | contig 21272 bp, 22 predicted proteins | sample 3395061 | NCBI WGS metagenome assembly VAPL01 (sample SAMN08290444, study PRJNA428436) | hydrothermal vent metagenome | isolation source: Deep-sea hydrothermal vent chimney 2 | place: Pacific Ocean: Juan De Fuca Ridge | depth 2182 m m | reverse complement strand
CCTCACAGCACGCCATCTCCGGATTGTGGGGACGGGTAGATTGTCGGCATGACCACCATGAGTTGGACAGGACTTGCACTCAACGCCGCAGGCTGGGCGCTCGTTGTGTGGGGAATCAGTCGCAAGGCGACCTCCCGTGCGAAAGTACACTCCGTTGCCGACTCGCTGAAGGCTGTTGCTGTACGTACTCGCTCTCAGCTGAGGGCCAAGCGACAACGGCTGGCGCTGCAATGGCAGAACATCAAGGAACGAGTGTTCAAGAGACTGAAGGCCAGTCACACCACTGTCACCGATGCTGTAGGAGTCAAAGATGCCGTTGAATCCGTCCTGACACTCGCTCCACCGACGACAGAAGGCAACCAGAATCGAATCGATCGAATCGAGGAGCACCTGGAGTCGGGAGAGGAGGAATCTGTATTTGCCGATGGGCTTGTCATCATCGGCGGATTCCTAGCCGTGATGGGAACCGTCGTTCTAGCCTTCGCCCAGACCGCTTCGTGACCACGGGAGCACTCCTCGATCAGTGCCGATCTTCCACCGCATGGAGAACATGCCCTCCCTGCTGTCGTCCTCAGCTATCGCACCGGCCAGCCTCATGCACCGGATTCAGGCCCCTTCCAGATCGAAACGCAGAATATACGCAGAATCCAGCCCCATTCCTGCCTGCCCACGCCCTCCCTCAATGCAGAAAGCCAGCCGATACCCCTTGGTATGACTGGCTTCGCTCGTCGTGGGCGCTACTGGGATCGAACCAGTGACCTCTGCCGTGTGAAGGCAGCGCTCTCCCGCTGAGCTAAGCGCCCCAATGCGCGGCGAGTATACGCGCCCGACCGCAGTAGCCGCCTCCACAGCGAAGGATCCGGCGACGGTACCCTCACCGAATGCAGATCGAAGAGTTCGAAAAGGAAGTCGAAACTGTCCTCGGGGACCTTCCTCAATGGGTGAAAGATGCCATGGACAACGTGTTCGTCGTGATCGAGGCCCGGCCGTCCCGAGAGCAGGATCCGACCGGAACCGGGCTCCTCGGCGTTTATGAGGGGGTGGCTCTCAACGAACGCGGCATCGACTACTTCGGTGTGTCCCCCGATCAGATCATCGTCTTCTACCACCCGCACATGGCCCTCGGGCTCGAAGGCCGGGAGCTGCGGGATGAGATCCGCACGACGGTCCTGCATGAGATCGGGCATCACCTCGGGTTCAACGAGGATCGGCTCGCCGAACTCGGATGGGCCTGATCGCATCCTCCGTCGGTAGGATGCACATGAGACCCACCCACAGGAGACCCGATGGAAGACCTGATCAAAGAGATCCAATCCAAGACCGGCCTCTCGACTGAGAAGGTGATCGAGGTCGTCACGATCGTTGCCGACTTCCTGAAGGAACAGCTGCCACAGGACCTTGTCGAGCAGATCGCGTCCTATCTCGGCGAAGCAGCAGAGATCGCGACCGGAGCAGCCGGGAAGGCGACCGAGGCAACAGGATCTGCTACCAAGACGGCCTCGAGCGCAGCAGCAGCGGCCACATCTGCCGCCGCCGGTGCGGTTGGCATGGCCGTCGACGCAGCCTCGTCGGTGATCTCGAAGGCCGTCGGGGCTGCAAATGGAACGACCGATTCAACCGAAGCTTCCTGAGACTCTGAGAGAAGCGATGGCGGAACGCTCGACACCTCAGTGGCCCGACGAACCGGGACCCTACGTCGCGCTGATCGATGCTTCGAGCAACCTGGAAGCTGAGCTGATCAACGACTGGATCCAAGAGTGCTGCGGATCACGTTCCGACCCGATCGACCGTTTCAGGATCCCTCCGAGCAGACGCCGCCGGCCCTTTGGCAACGTCGATCCTTCGATCGGTGAACGGCTCCACCGAGAGGACGATCCGCTGTGTATACCGATGCGTGTCGTCTGGCTCGCTCCCGAACGCGATGGCAGGCGCCGGGTGCGCCTCATCGACGTCCTCAAGCCGGGAGACCCTAGGGACCCCAACGTGGTCACGCAACGCATCATCCTGAAACGACATCCGGATCAGTGTCGGATCGTCATCGGCGCGCCAGCGCGCCGCAGTGACCTCGAAAAGCGGTGGAGTCAGCCCTCGGGCCGTGGACCTGCAGACGGAACAACGCTCGGGGAGTTCGTTGCACTCCAAGCGTGGCTATCACTCGAGCGTGCCGAGCGAAGCATCCGCGGTCAGCGTTACAAGGTCCCCAAGTTCCTGAGGGAGGACCTCTTCTGGAGCCGACCGTTCCAGGCCGGCATCGAGCGACTCGCCCGCGACAGCGGACGTCCCGTCAAGCGCGTCAAGCTTCGCACCGCGAGATATCTCAAGGAGATCGCCGCTCAGCACTCGCCGTACGTGATCGACATCGTCAACGGCATCACCTCGACGCTCATCGCTACAGCGCATCACAGCGTCGCGTACTCTGCACGTGACCTCCACGACATCTACCGTCTCGCCGAGGACTACCCCCTCGTCTTCCTTCCATCGCACAAGTCGAACTTCGACCATCTCGTGTTCCAGCACGTCCTCTACGAGAACGAACTACCGCTGAACCACACGGCAGGTGGCATCAACCTGAACTTCTTCCTCGTCGGGCCCCTTCTGCGTCGGTCCGGCATCTTCTTCATCCGTAGAGAGTTCAAGGACAACGAGCCCTACAAGTTCGTCCTCCGCCAGTACCTCGACTATCTCCTCGAGAAGCGGTTTGCCCTCGAGTGGTACATCGAGGGTGGTCGATCGAGAAGCGGCAAGCTTCGCGAGCCTCGTCTCGGACTCCTCAAGTACGTCACCGACTCGTATCAGCGTGGCATCGCCGACGATGTGATCCTCGTTCCCGTCTCCATCAACTACGACCAGATCTCCGACGTGTCGTCCTACGCCGCCGAACAGCGCGGGCGCTCCAAGGACCGCGAGTCCTTGTTATGGGCGGTCAAGTTCATGGCAGGGCTGCGTCGGCGCAACGGCAGCATCCACATCCGTTTCGGGGAACCGCTTTTCATGAGCACGCGTGTCGGGCGTACCGAAGACCTCACCTCCGATGCAGGGCGCCTGACGCTGCCCAAGGTCGCGTTCGAAATCAGTACCCGGATCAACGACGTCACGCCGATCACGCCGATCAGCCTCGTGACGCTGGCACTCCTCTCACGTGAGGAACGCGGGTTCACGGCCCTTGAGACGATCGACGTCCTTCGACCCTTCGAGGACTTCGTTGCCAAGCGCAACCTCCCAACGACGTTCGAGTTGCCGTTCACATCGTCGGACCAGGTTGCAGATGCCCTCGATGCCCTTGCCGAGAACGGTGTCGTGAGACGGACCGAAGGACTCACCGAGACCATCTACTCGATTGGATCGGACCAGCATCTCGCCGCGGCGTACTACCGCAACACCATCATCCACTTCTTCGTGAACGCCGGCATCACCGAGGTTGCGCTTGGAACGGGGATTCTCCGCAACAGATCGATGCACATCGAGGCCGTCATAGAGAGGGCACTCGCTCTGCGAGATCTGCTGAAGTTCGAGTTCTTCTTCTCACCTTCGGACGAGTTTGCCGACGAGATCCGTGACGAGATCAGCCGGTATGAGATCGGTGACCTCTCTGACGCGCTGATCGACGTCGACATGGAGACCATGCGCCCGGCCAAGAGCCCGATCGTGCTGCGTCCTTTCCTCGAGGCGTACCTCGTCGTCTCCCACGCCCTCTGCAGCTTCAACGACGAGCCAGTCGAGGCGGACGAACTCCGCAACGCATCTCTCGCCATGGGCGAACAGCTTCTTCAGCACGGCATCCTTTCGACATCAGAGGCAGTCTCGACCACCTTGTTCGCCAGCGGCATACAGCTCGCCGACAACAGGGGTCTTCTCAGCGGAACCGGCGCGCAACGCCAGGAGTTTCGACGGGAGCTGACCTCCATACTCGACGTCCTCTCCGACATCGCAGACTTCGAGTCCTTCTAGGTCGTTCGACCCATTTTCTGCTCAACTTCTCCGCTCTGAGGCCGATACAGATGCTGAGGGCAAAGCGGAGCCGTGCAGGGTGCTGCACGGAGGAGTACGGTCGATGACGACCACAGAGACTGCACATAGCGTAAACGCTACGAACGACGTCACCGTGAATGACGACGTCCTCGACGCGGCGAACGAGCAAGCCAAGCAGATCCTCGCCTCATCACGCTACGAAGCGTTCCGGCTGGTGACAGAAGCGCGTACCGAGGCTGAGACCATCATCGATGGGGCCCGCTCGGAGGCTGCCGGCGTCGTGAAAGCAGCCGAGATGACTGCAAGGTCCAAGATCGAGTCCGCCGAGGCGCACGCTGCCGACATCGTTCGCGCAGCAGAACAACGTGCCTCAGACGTCACATCTGAGACGGCGTTTCCTGCGGCGGGTGCCAACGCCACAGCTCTCGAAGCCGAACACAGGGACCTGTCCGAACGTGTCAGTTCGCTGCGGGTACTCGCCGACCAACTCGAGCACCGATTCGCAGCGCTTGCAGTGTCGACGCCCTCTGGGGATGGTGCGGTCGAAGCGACGAATCGGCCACCGGTCACGACACTCGACTACTCCCCGTCGGTTGCGCCGTCGTCGAAGGTGGAGGCTCCCGTTGAGATTCCCCCTGCCGAAGAGGATCCCGAACGCGGTTCGTTCTACTCGCGTCGCTCGGCGAACCTGCCACGCATTGGAGCGGCGGCCGGGCAAAGTGCGCTCGAGCTGACCCGTTCGATCAGGGAACGTCTCGAAAACGACTGAGCGCCAAACCGGGTCCTCAGGCGTAGAAGGGGTTCGTGCCCATCGAGTGGTCGGTCACGTCGACGACCTCGGTGATCTCCGGGATCGCTTCGAGGATGGAACGCTCGATACCCTGGCGAAGCGTGACTGCGGCAAGGCCACAGCCCTGGCAGCCTCCACCGAGTTCGAGCTGGGCAACGGATCCTTCGACGGCGATCAGGTTGGCGACACCACCGTGGGACGCGATTGCTGGGTTGATCCGCTCCATCAGGAGCGTGCGGACCTTCTCCTCGGGTGTGCCTGTGAGCTCGAGGTCTCCAAGGTCGCTGTCGGCGAGCGTCGGTGTTGGAACGTTCGGATTCCGCATCACGAGTCCCGGACCACCCCCGTCACCCGATAGATCGAGAACGGCACCGCGAAGGCCCTCGACCGAGTCGAGAGAGATCGCTACGGGAAGGCCATCGTGGTCCTCGACGATGTCGGTCGAACCGATGTCTTCCTGCCTCAGAAAGGACGTCTCATAGACGAAGCCCTGTGGGCCGACTCCGGTGATCCTCAAACCGAGATGGAGGTCGGGAAGACCTTCGCTATCGCGAAGTTCGAGGATCTTGTCTCGTGCTGTGTCGGTGATCTCGACGATCGTGGTCTTGGTATCGCTCATCGTGATGCGATGGTACCGCTCACTGATGCAATAGCGGCACGCGACCTACCGAACGGGGATCAACTCGTTGGTCGTCAGATCGACTATCTGATCCACATCGCTGGCCTTGTCGGCGATCCAGCGTGCCAGAGACTCTCCGGGAACTCGCACAACCCACCACATGACATCGGTTGAGCGAACCTCGCGGGCGTCTCTCCAGACACGTCTTCCGTGAGCTATCGCTTCTGCCTCAGTGTCGTAGGTATCCACGATGGTCTCATGGGTACCGGCGAAAGGCCGCCCCGGTTCCGGGGCGGGTTCACAGAACTCCACCAATTCGAACACCATTCCGTCTCCTTCCACAAGCCCTATGCACATAGTAGCAAGGCGAACACACTTCGCATATCTCGATCTGTGGGGAGTCGATCGTACCCGACGGGACCTCTCTCCTCCTCCCCCATCACTGCTCGCGTAGCGGTTCGGGAACAATGTACGTCGAACGCCGAAACCTCCTCTATCGTTCCGGGGTCGAAGTGTGCGTAAGGCGTGTAGCGTCGACACCGTCCCCGTCGCCATTGATTGGATCGATCCCCGACCTCATGAACAAGACTCCTCCCCTCATCATCCAAGGCGGGATGGGCGCAGCCGTGTCGGATTGGCGCCTCGCGCGCGCGGTCTCGGTCACCGGACAACTCGGAGTCGTTTCCGGCACAGCGCTCGACGCCATACTCGCTCGACGCCTCCAGGTCGGCGATCCGGGAGGCCACATGCGCCGTGCCCTCGCCGCTTTCCCGATACCTGAGATCGCCGCCAGGATCGTGGACCGCTACTTCATCGAGGGAGGTAAGGCCCCCGACGCCCGCTTCGTAGCGAAGCCGATGGTGAGCCACAAGCGTTCCCGCAAAGCAGAAGAACTGCTCGTCGCATCGAACTTCGTCGAAGTGTTCCTGGCAAAAGAGGGGCACCCCAACGCCGTTGGGATCAACTTCCTCGAGAAGGTCCAGGTACCGACGATCCCCTCGCTGTACGGCGCGATGCTCGCAGGTGTCGACTACGTGCTCATGGGCGCCGGGATTCCTCGCGCGATCCCCGGTATTCTCGACCAGCTTGCCGAGGGGTTCGATGCGGAGTTGAAGCTCGACGTCAAAGGGACAACGCCTCAGGGCGATCCGTTCGTTCGGTTCTCCCCGAAGGAGTTCACCCGTGGACTCATCGAGAAGGTTCACCGCCCCGACTTCCTTGCCATCGTGTCGTCTCACGTCCTCGCCAAGATGCTTGCGACCAAGGCGAGCGGAGAGGTCGACGGATTCATCGTCGAACTCCCCGTGGCTGGTGGACACAACGCTCCACCACGAACACGTGGCCAGTTCAACGACCGCGGAGAGCCCATATACGGTGACCGTGACGTTCCGAATCTCGACGCCATCGCAGCCCTCGGAAAGCCGTTCTGGCTCGCGGGCGGGTACGCCGAACCCACACAGATCAAAAAGGCGCTCGAAGCCGGTGCTGTCGGGGTTCAGGTGGGAACGGCGTTCGCGTACTGTGTCGAGTCCGGGTTCACGACACCGATCAAGGCCGAGATCATCGAAGCATCTCGCCGCGGGGAGCTCACCGTCTTTACCGACGCCGTGGCGTCACCGACCGGGTTCCCGTTCAAGGTCATCGAGCTCGAGGACTCTCTGACAAACCCCGAGGTGTACGAGAAGCGTGAGCGGGTCTGTGATCTGGGTTACCTCCGTCATGCTTATGAACGTGAGGATCACACGATCGGTTGGCGGTGTCCGTCGGAACCGGTGGATGACTACGTCCGCAAGGGCGGAGATCTTGCAGACACGGTGGGCCGAAAGTGTCTGTGTAACGCGTTGGTGTCCAACGTGGGACTCCCCCAGATCAAGCGCAGCGGCGAGATCGAACCGACGCTCATCACCTCAGGGGACGACGCTGTCAACGTTGCCCGCTTCGCTCCTGAGGCAACGACCGAGTACACCGCTGCCGACGTGATCCGGTACCTCCTCGACGGGGTCACCGTTCCCGCCGTTTAGGCGTCGACGAACGTCTCGTGCACCGTGATCCACACCAGGCCTCGCGGTGTGGAATCGTCTGATGCCAGTATGGCCGTCGAGATCCGACGGGTTCGATCTCCAGACACATCCTGGAGCTCGTCGTAGCGACAGACGTACATGTCGCCGAGGCGCCGAACATGGAAGTTCTCCACCGTGATCGCCACGTCGCCGACCCCGAATCTCTGCTCGACGACCCCAACGACCTCGGTACGGGTCATGACAGACCCATGGGGGCCGACGATGGTGAACTCGTCGTCGAGCGCGTCGGAGAACTCATCGATCGATCTCCCCTGGCGTCCCGCGAACCAATCGTCGAAGAACCCGTGGAGGCGCCGGACCTCCGCGATGATGGTATCTGCCGTGATCATCCTGGCCAGGTTCCGTCGAGCGTGTTCTCGACGTCGACAACCCACACTCGCGATCTCTCGGCAGCCACACCACGGGGGCGTCGCGATGGATACGTGAGGAACATCCTTGCGATCAGACGATCGACGACGGTGATACGGGGAACCTCGTACCGGTAATCCCACCCATCGTCGATCACCATCAGGAACGCACTGAGGCATTCGCTCAGCGCGACGACGACCGCGATCGTTGCGACCGCGAACCACTCGACGCGATACCACTGCTCAGGAAGAGCCATGATCTGATAGGACCAGACTGCCGACGCTGAGAACACGGCGGTGAGGACGAGGTGACGAGCCTGCTTGATTCGGCGAAGGCGCACGACCTCCATGTGCACGACGGCGGCCCGCGCGGCGGTCAGCGTGGTGAATCGTTTCGCGAGATCCCGCTTCCACAGACCGATCGGTGGCGCTGCGCAACAGATCGACCAGTCGGATCGGGCATCACCGACCCTTGCGATTCGCAGTCCGTTGTCGGAGAGATGTTCGCCGAGACCATCCCGTTGTCGTGTCGTCACGCCCACCGCCTGTCGATGGGACCATTGTGGGACGTTTACCGGCGAAAGAAAAGCCGAACCTCGTCACCTACGCCGAGATGGCTGTAGCGACCTTCTGCAGCTTCTCTCGTACCTGGGATGCAACCGACTCGATCTCGGGACGATCAACGAGTCCTAGGACGGCAGCGGGATCCATGAAGCGAACCGCAACGGAGTCACCCTCCTGGATCAAGACGACGTTGCACGGGAGCAGCGCCCCGATGTCAGACTCGAGTTTGATCGCTTCGTTTGCGAGGACCGGGTTGCAGGCACCCAGAATGATGTACGGGTCACGATCAACGTCGATCTTCGCCTTGAGGGTCGCCTGAACATCGATGGTCGTGAGGATTCCGAAGCCCTCTTTGCCGAGTTCTTCGGTCACTCGTTCACGTACCGACTCGATGTCGCCGTCGACGGTGGTACCGAATGTATAGGCCATGATCATCTCCTCGAGAGGTTGGGTGCCCCAAGCATATCCCCGTCTGGTGGATGCGTTCACGTTCCGGAGGCAGGCTCGTTCCGTTCCGCAACGATCATCGGAGACTCGCGCAGGAGGGACGTGAGAACGATCATCGCGATGGTCATGGCAATGAAGCCGAGCATCGACGTGCTCATCGATCCCCCTGTGCCGCTTCTCAGACCGTCCATCGCGAAGATGAAGATGACTCCTGCGACCTGTCCTGCGAGCACGATGACGCCTTGGGATGTCGACTCAGGTGCGGGGTAGCTGACTTCGGCCCCGTACTGGATTCCCACCGGATAGGCGCTCATGAGGAAGAACCCGAAGGTGAAACTCGACACGGCAAGAAGTGGCAGTGTCGTTGCGAAAGTGAGGCCGATCAGGCCCGGCACGACACCGACGAGAGCGAGGACGAGGAACGGTTTCCTGCGACGGGTCCGATCGGAGAGCACTGAGATGATCCCCGCCCCGGCGATGCCCCCGACCAGCATGACGGCACCTACGATCCCCGCCGCTTCGGAATCGAACCCACGAGGAGCGACGAGCTGTTCGATCCATGTGCTGATCGCGTTGAACATCCCGAGACCGACGAAGAACAGTGCGATCAGGATCAGCATGTCACGTTGGGCAAAGATGTGGCGCAGCCCTGCAAAGACGGTGAACCGTTCTTCGAGGTCACTTGCATCCGGTGGTGTGGGTGGACGATCGCGTACGAATGCGATCGTCGCTATCCATCCAGCGAGCGAAAGGGCGCCGTAGACCCACAGCATCCCCGTGATGCCGAGACTCGACACGAGGAAGGGGGCAACGGCAAGGGCCATGATGATCCCGATGAACTGTGCAAGTGCGGGGATCGAGGCCGCCGTGGCACGTTCGGTCACCGCGAACCAGTTCGCCCCGATCTTGGTGATGGCATTCAACACGAACGGTTGCCCGATGGCCAGGCCGATCGTTGCGATGACCACAAGGGGGTAGCTCGTGGCGAACCCGGCTCGCATGAGCGCGAAGACACCGGTGAGTGTCGCCCCCACCCCAACACCGATCCTGATCCCGTAGGCGTCGATCACGTAGGAGGCAGGGATCGAGACGACGATGTACACAATCATGTAGATCATCGAAAGGAACCCGATCGAGAGCACGGATACCTGGTAGAAGTCCGCGGCGTCGCCGGTGACCGACGCGAAAACGATCCAGTTCATCTGTACCACAGCGTTGAGGACGGCGAACACCCCGAGTACTACCCAGCGATACCGATACACCCGATACCCGGTGGACTCCGTCAATGCATCCTCACGATGCGCTGCACGCTATCACAACACCCTGGAGAGATGTCGGTGATCTGGGCAGATGCTTGACGCGAGAGGAACGCGAGGCTCAGAGATGTCGAGAGGATGCCTTCAATCGATCCACCGACCTCGTGGGCTCGGATCCTGGATCGTCGATGCGTACCGGTTCGACCACAGACCCGTCGATTGGCAGCCTCAGCCCGAACACGGTCTTGCCCTCAACACGGTGATAGGTCAGATCCCCTTCCATGCGTTGGGCCAACGTACGCGACACGCTCAGACCGAGCGCAATCGATTCTGGGTTGCCAGATATGGCATCGTGGTCACGAAGGTAGGGCTCGAACACATCCCACGAGTGATCCGAAGGCACACCGTCTCCGTCATCGATGATGTCCACAACGACGGTGTCATCCACCGAGTCGACGTTGACCCACACAGTGTCTCCACCGTGTACGACAGCGTTCTCGATGAGGTGACGCAGGATCCTGCGGACGTTGCTCGGATCGGCCAATGCCCGGACTCCGCCGTCTGGCATCTTGACAGGAACGGTCTCGGTGAGATCGAACACCTCGAGGACGGCCGCGATCTCGGATCCCAGGTCTACCTGCACAGCCTCGAGGTCCAGAGTGCCGTACTCCGCCCTTCCCAGCACGACGAGATCCTCGTGGATCGTAGCTAAGTCGGACGCCTCGTCTGCGAGGGCATCGATCAGCTCCCGCACTTCCTGAGGGGACATCTGGCCTCGCTCATCTCTGAGGATCTCGGAGAAGCCAAGCACGCTCGTAAGCGGTGTCCCGATCTTGTGGGAGAGGGCCGCGATGAAGTGATTCTTCGCCGCGATGACATCCGAGAGGAACTCGACTTCTCGTAACGCCTCCTCCTTGTGGAGGAACGAGTAGACGGCCGCCCCCGCCAGGAGTCCCATCACCAGACCGATCGCAAGCACCCAGCGCTCCCGTCCGCTGTCGGCGAGCAGTGGAGAGTCGGGTGTCGCTGCTGTGTCGATCTGCCAGACACGGCCGGCGACATCGATCGTCTCGCTGTGAACGACACCCTCGAGGATCGGAGGCAGGATCGTGGTATGTGTATCTCCGGCGTTGAGACCTTCCCGGCGCAACGCACTCTCGGTGACGTCTCGCACCGTCCACGTCAGTATGTTGGCAAGACCGGCCGGAACCCACTCAGACATGAGATCTTCGAGCACCAACGGCGCGACGACAACTCCAACGACGGTACCTGAGGGGCCCACGGTTGGGTTGTAGACGACCAAGCCCTCTTCACCTGTCGTCGCCAGCGGCAGAAGCGGCGTGGCGATGGCCTGCCCCGTCGCTACCGACTCCATCAGGTGCCGTATGCGCCCTGGAGGTGATCCACCATCGAGACCCAGAGGACTGCCCACGGCGTTGCGGGGTTCGAAGAACTGAACGGGGAAGTACACACCGCGTGGGCGTACCGGGACACGGTTTCCATCGGTGTCGATCTCGAACACCTGGTATCCCGTGAACGTCTCAGCCATCCGGGCTTGAAAGACCTCGAGGTCCTGGGCCGACACGATCGGCATGTAGCCCACGCCGCGCATTCCTGGTGCAAGCCCGATCTCGTTCACGAAACGTCTGTACTCGTCGGCCGTGACGTCGTCGCTTGCCTCGAAGAGACCGGTGACGGAGGACAGGTGCTGGTCTACGTCACGGATGCCCTCCTCGATCCCTTCGACGAGGACATCACTGTTCAAGATGATCCGGGCTTCTATCTGGCGGTCGACGATGCGATGTACCACGACGGCAGCAAGGATCGAGAGGCCGAACACGATGAAGCACACCAGAGTTGCAGCCAGCAATCCAGGACGATCACCCCCCGCCGAAAGCCCCAGCGAACGCGTCGGTCTCGCCATGTGTATGCTATCGGCCGCATCGCGACTGGCCCTGAGGTATTCGGCATACTCGTCAGGAGCTCTCGAGTATGCCCGATCGAGCGACACGGGCATCTCGAACCTTCTCGCGCACCTCGGCGATCACGTCTAGGACCCCAGAAACGACAGAAACCCCTGCAGCCGCAGGGGTTTCTGTACGTGGGCGCTACTGGATTTGAACCAGTGACCCCTGCCGTGTCGAGGCAGTGCTCTGCCGCTGAGCTAAGCGCCCGAATCTGTGAGCGAAACCACACGATAGCTATCGGTATCGGGATACCGCTTCGCTGCGTGGTGTGTTCGAGGCGACGCCGGGAATCGAACCCGGGTCGAGGGTTTTGCAGACCCTTGCCTAGCCACTCGGCCACGTCGCCATAATGAAAGGCGGTCGCACGGACCGCCCTCATCGGAGCGGACGACCGGGTTCGAACCGGCGACCTCAACCTTGGCAAGGTTGCGCTCTACCAGCTGAGCTACGTCCGCGTGCACTGGATGGTACCACGAGGCTGATCGTTTCTACCCCTGGGGCGGTACGCCGCTCGCTGCTGTCATCGGATCGACGATGCCACTTCTCGGCGACACAGCCGCTCCAAGGCGGTACCTTCCGAGCCCCGACGTTCAGCGAGACAGCAGTGCAAGACCGGCTCCGATACTGGCTAGCCATCGGCAACGATGTGAGGCGTGAGGCGCGCAGCGACCACGCCGTCATCATCGCCGCCGGTGTCGCCTTCTACGCGGTCCTTGCACTGCTGCCCGCCATGTTCATTGCGATCACGCTCTATGGACTCTTCGCCAACGTTGCAGACGCCGAGCAACAGATCGACGGGCTCCTCGCTGTCCTCCCTGCGGAGTCCGCTGCCCTCCTCACAGCCCAACTTTCATCCATTGCTTCGGGATCCAGTGCCGGACTCAGCGTCGGGTTCGCCCTCTCGATCACAGCGTTTCTCTGGACCGTGTCGAACGCCACGAGAGCGATGATCGGAGCGGTCAAGATCGCGTACGACCAGGAGGAGCACCGATCCATCCTCGAGTCGAGAGCCGTAGCGATCGGCCTCACTTTCCTCGTGATCGGTGGCGGGGTTCTCGTCCTCGCGATGATCGCCGTCGTGCCCGTCGTGCTCCAACGCTTCGACCCAACCGATGCGATCGTCACGATCGGCAACACCAGGTGGGTGGCGATCGCCGGCGGGGCAGTTCTGGTCATCGGACTGCTGTACCGCTACGCCCCTCCGCTGCGTCCCGACGGCTGGAGAGACGTCCTGCCCGGTGCGGTTCTCGCAACGGTTCTGTGGTCGGGCGCATCCATCGGCTTCTCCGTGTACGTATCGTCCTACGGAAAGTACAACGCCACCTACGGAGTACTCGGAGCAGCCGTGATCCTGCTGCTGTGGTTCTGGATCTCGTCGCTGTCGGTCATCCTCGGTGCAGAGTTCAATGACGCCATCGTCAGGCTCCGTAAGGAAGATCGGAAGCCATGATCACGCTCAGCCAGCGGTGATCAGGAGCTACCGAGTCCCGTCGAACCGAAACCACCCTCGCCGCGTGACGTCGCGTCGAGATCAGCGACCTCGAAGAACACCGGTGTTTCCACCGCCATGATCACGAGTTGGGCGATGCGGTCCCCCGGCTCGATCGTAAACGGGTGGTCTCCGTGGTTCACGAGGCCCACACGGAGCTCCCCCCGATACCCGGAGTCGATGAGTCCCGGGGCGTTGATCACGGTCACACCGTGTTTGATGGCAAGGCCGCTCCTCGGCAGAACGAACCCTGCGTACCCCTCAGGAATCGCGATAGCAAGGCCGGTGGGTACGAGGACCCGACCCCCGGGGGCAACAGTGACGTGCTCACTCGCGGTGAGGTCCGCTCCCGCGTCCCCCGGGTGTGCGAAGCCGGGAAGCGGGTGCCTCAACTCTTTGCGTGTAACGGGTATCTTCATGGTGGATTCTCCCACGGAGTGGATCGGATTGGCCAAGCAACCCCCACAGAAGCCGGCACAGGATGACGGTACATGGTTCCTCGAGGCTGTCGGAGCTAGAGCGCCATCTCCAACTCCTATCGAGGCCGTCGAAGAGCTGACACGGGAGAACGCGATCCCGGAACTCGACTCCCCGGGCGAGCCCCCCCAGGCAAACAACGACACGGCCCCCGGGCGCCAGGACCAGATTCAACAGGCCACCTTCGACGGCGACCCCGGTACGTCGACGTCGACGTTCGCCCCTATACCCGAACCTCCCCCGCCACCAACGGTTCTCACGAGCGATACCGCACGACCCGACACACCGGAACCCGAGTTCGACGAAACGCTCCTATCCCCAGCCTTGCGAACCCGCCGACGCTTCCGGTGGCCCGTCGCTATCGCCCTGATAACCATCCTCGTAGCGATCGGCGTTGCTGCCGTCTGGCTCCCCCGCGCCGCCGACCAGGAGGCGCTTGCGGTCCGCCAGAGCAACTACGACGCCACACTCGCAGTACGCAGTTACCTGCCTCCAGCCCAGGGTGCTCTCGATGCTGTCACCAACCCCCAGAGCACGAACGAACAGGTCGATGGTGCGATCCCGACGATCTCACAGTTGTCGAGCCACGCAAGCACCCTGTCGGAAGCTGCGGCGATCCCGCTGCCGACCTTCTTGCCCTTCGTCCCCTCCAACTCACTCGACGCCCTCGTTCCGCTCCAGGAACGTTCCAACATCCTTGCATCCGAAACGGCTGAGATTGCCCGACGCCTCGGCCACGCCTACGTATATCGCACGTCCATCCCACAACTTCTCACCACCGGCGACCTTGCAACCGAGGCATCGACCCAGGAGATCAACGTCGTTGCCGTCGACCTCGCGTCATCGCTGGCGGACGATGCCGGTGTTCTTGGGGATCTCCCCAGTGACCCGGCGTTCAGTGGAGTTGCACAAGCTGCTGGGTCGGCGGTCGAGCGGTACGCTCGATGGCAGGACGAGTACCTTGCCTCACTCGCATCCGGTGATACCGAAACTGCCACGGTGCTCATCGACGAGATCGATGCGTTACGTGACGACCTCGCGTCGATCACCACTGCTGCGCTCGTGGCGTTCCGAACCGAGATGGACGGTCGCATCCTGTCTCTCGCGGGCCTCCTCGACGAGCACCTCAACGATCTCGTTCGTTGAGGGATTCTTCAGCATCGAGGGAAGCAACCTCCCTCTCGAAATCGGAGGCCCGCTGGAACTCCTTGTACACCGAAGCGAAACGGAGGTAGCCGACCTCATCGATGTCGCGGAGGCCTTCGAGCACGATTGCTCCGATGTCGTCGGCGTGAATCGATCCTCGGGATGTGTACGCCGCTCGCTCGACCGTCGCCACGAGATCGTCGACGGCGTCCTGGGGCACCGGGCGATCTGCAAGCGTGATCTCGACGCCCAGCCGAACCTTGGATGCATCGAACGCTTGACGGCGTCCGTCACGCTTGACCACGACGACGGCACTTGCACGTTCGAACGTCGTGAAACGGTGTCCACACCGTGGGCAGGAACGTCGGCGCCGAATCGCACGGCCCTCCTCAGTCGGGCGTGAGTCGACGACTCTCGTATCGTCTGTGGTGCAGAGGGGGCATCGCATCCCGGCAGCGTACAACGGTCGGTGACCATCTGGAGTGTGAGCGTCGAGCATCACCTTGCCGCTCAGGGTGTGGACATCACCGGAATCTCGATGATCTGACCGGCCTGAAGCATTGCAGCGTCGAGGTCGTTGATCTGCTCGATGGTGGCCACCACACGACGACGATCGACACCATCGGGGCCCTGTTCGGCAGCGATCTCCCAGAGCGTGTCACCCATCTGAACGCGGTACTGCACCGTCTCGGTGATCTCGTTCGTGGCGTTTCCTGCAGAGGCAAGGAGAAGCAACACGGCCGCGACCGTAATGGAGATGATGATGAACGCTCGTAAGCGAGCGATGCTGGTCGTTGTCATGTTGCCGTCTCCTCGTCCCTGCTGCCCAGCCTGGTTTCCCAGTTCTCGTGGGAGGAGCTTCGCTCCTGACACCGACGGTATCGGCCGGGTATGACACGTTCCGATGCACGTGGGCGCCGCATCGATGCCCTACCCGACCGAACACCTGTTCGGTGTACCGAGAAACATATCGAACATCTGTTCGGTTGTCAAGTCGAACGTATGTTTGGTCTGAAGCGGACATCGCTCTAGACTCGTGGGAACGACGAGGAGGAACCGTGACTGAACGTGCGAGCCTGACCCAGAGACAACGCGAGATCCTCGAACTCATCAGATCGACCGTTGCCAAACGTGGCTATCCGCCGTCGGTACGTGAGATCGGCGATGCCGTCGGCTTGAGCTCGCCATCGACCGTTCACAGTCATCTCTCAACGCTCTCAGCCGAGGGGTACATTCGCAGGGACCCGTCCAAACCCCGCGCGATCGAGATCATCGACGTCGACGGTGCCGTACCGATCTCACGAGCAGCAGTTCGTGACGTCCCCCTCGTGGGCCACATCGCTGCCGGGTCACCGATCCTCGCTGAAGAGGACATCGAGGAGGTCTACCCGTTGCCGACGGAACTCGTCGGGCACGAACCGGTGTTCATGTTGCGGATACGAGGCGATTCGATGCTGAACGCCGGCATCTACGACGGTGACTACGTCGTGGTCCAAAAGCAGAACACAGCGAAGAACGGAGACATCGTTGCTGCACTCGTCGACGGAGAGGAAGCCACGGTCAAGACCTTCCATCGTTCCGACACCGCGGTGAGTCTGATCCCACACAACGACGCATACGAAACAATGGTCTTCACCGAGGGTGTCGACATCCTCGGTGTCGTGGTCGCTGTGTTGCGTCGACTGGGCTGATCAGTCGATCGATCCGCAGAACACGACTTCGGCAGGACCCTCCATCCATGCACCAGCGTCGTCGAAGGTGACCGTCAGGACCCCTCCCGGGAGGTGAACATCTACTGGGAGTTCCACGCCTGCCTGCGTGTGAGCAATATAGGCCGCTGCGGTTGCACCTGTTCCGGATGCAGGCGTCTCCCCCACTCCCCTCTCCCAGATACGGGCTTTGATCCCACCTTCATCGAGCACTTCGACGAACTCGACGTTCGTTCTGTTCGGGAACAGAGGATCGTTCTCGATCTCGGATCCGATCGCCGCCACATCGACGTCCTCGACACTGTCGACCAACAGGACGGCGTGTGGGTTTCCAATGGCGAACGGGTGAACCGTGTGAGTGCCGATGTTCAGCTCACCGGTCCTGAAGGGCGTCGGAACGCCGACGAACGCGATCACCAAGTCATCCGTGACGGTGACCTCATGATCACCAACCGCCGTGTTGACGGTGAACGTACCCGAGGCGACCCAGCCTCGGTCATACCCGAGCCTGGCGACACAGCGCAGACCGTTCCCACACATCTCTGCCTCGCCACCGTCCGCGTTCCAGTACCGCATGGACATCCTCGTAGCATCGATCGGTTCGATCACCAGAACACCATCGGCCCCGACACCGCAACGACGCGCACACCAGCGGACAACATCGTCAGGATCCGGCACGAACGGGCCATCTACGACGATGAAGTCGTTGCCGAGAGCCTCTACTTTCACGAACTCCATCGCATCGCCTCCCCGATCGTCGTGACAGCCGTTTCGATTTCACGTTCGGTGCCATCCTGGCACGTGATCCACCGGATGCGTGGATCCCTTCGGAAGAACGTTCTCTGTCGCTTCACGAGCGCGTTCGTTGCTCGCACCGTCGCATCGAACGCCTCGCTCTCGGACATTTCACCGCCGAGGGCTGCACTGTACTGCCTGTAGCCAACGGCCTGGGATGCCGTCCTCCCCATCCGTCCCTGCAACCGGGCGACTTCGTCGGGGAGTCCCGCTTCGACCATCGCCGTGAGCCTCTTGCGAATACGGTGCTCGAGGGATCCGACGCCGTCGATCCCGAACCCAACGAACTCGAGCACAGGCTCGTAGCGCGCCAGCGCCAGCGCCTCAGGGGTCGCTGCTCGCTGTGTCGGAGTCTGCCCAGTGAGTCGCCACACCTCGACCGCCCGGAGAACCCGCCGGGGGTTCGCCAGGTCGACAACGTCTCCCGCCAAGGGATCGGCTCCGAGGAGCTCGGTGACGAGCGACTCGCCCGATCGGGCTTCGAGACGAGCTCTCACCTCACGATCCGTGGGGGCGAACGTCATGGCATCCACGATCGTACGAAAATGAAGCCCCGACCCACCGGCGATGACCACCCTCCCGCCTGTCCCGAGGATCTCGGCCACTTCGTGTCTCGCAAGCTCCTGGAAGCGTTGCGCGGACAGTTCCTCGTCGGGATCGCACACATCGAGCATCCGGTAGTCGATCCGCTGACGCGTGCTCCAGTCGGGCTTCGCCGTCCCGATGTCCATCCCGCGGTAGACCTGCATCGAATCGACGGACACGATGGATGCCCCGAAGCGTCCGACGACCGCCTCTGCGATTGCCGACTTGCCCGCAGCGGTAGGGCCGACGATGGCAACGACGTTCAGGACGACAACGCTCCTTCGAGGTAGTGGGGTGCAGCCCTCGTGATACGCACACGAAGAAGCGATCCTGCCGGCCACTGTCCGGGGATGTGGACGATCCGGTTGCCCCGGGTCCGGGACGTCACAACGGTCTCGTCCCGCTTCGATGGTCCTTCGACCATCACCTCTTCGATACGACCAACTTGTGCAAGGTTCTGCTCGTAGGTGATCCGACTCTGAAGCTCGACCAGCCTGTCAAAACGCTCCTGGACGACATCTCGTGAGACCCGGCCGCCCATCTCAGCTGCGGGTGTTCCCGGGCGCGGCGAGAACTGGAACATGAACGCGTTGTCGAAACGAGCAGCTTCCATGACCTCGAGCGTTGCAGCGAAGTCTTGCTCTGCTTCTCCAGGGAAGCCGACGATGACATCCGTCGACGCGGCGAGGTTCGGCACGATCGAGCGCATCATCTCGAGCTTCTCGAGGAAGCGCTGTGCGCTGTACCCACGATGCATCGCGGCCAGGATGCGATCAGAGCCAGACTGCAGGGGGAAGTGGATCTGCTCACACACGGCGGGGGTCTCTGCCATCGCAACAGCGACATCCTCCCGAAAGTCCTTCGGGTGGGGGCTCGTGTAGCGGATACGCTCGACACCTTCGACAGACCCTACCCGTCGCAGCAGATCCGCGAACAACGGGCTCCGTCCATTGAGGTCGAGATCCCGCCCATAGGAGTTGACGTTCTGGCCGAGCAGCGTGATCTCTGTGACCCCTTCTGCCGCGAGCGACTCGATCTCCCTGATGATGTCGCCGGGGCGACGCGATATCTCGGGACCACGCACGATCGGAACTATGCAGAACGTACACGAGTTGTTGCAGCCGATCGTCACCGTTACCCACGCCGAGTGTTCGGTCTCACGATGAACGGGAAGCCCACTCGGGATGTCACTCCCCGATCTGGTCTCATCCCAGATCTCGGTGATGGGTCCCCACTCGTCGGCGTGGTCGAGCAGATCGACGACTCTGTGCACGTTGTGGGTGCCGAACACGACATCGACCCACCCTGCGCGTTCATGGATGAGGTCCCGTTCCTTCTGGGCAGAGCAGCCCCCAACGGCGATCTTGAGATCCGGGTTCTCGGTCTTGGCCCGCTTCAAGGATCCAAGGTACCCATAGAGTTTCGTGTCGGCGTTCTCGCGTATCGTGCAGGTGTTGAGCACGATGAGATCAGCATCGTCGATCGTCTCCGTGCGGATCATTCCATCGGCCTCGAGCAGGCCGGCTATCCGCTCGGAGTCGTGTTCGTTCATTTGACATCCAAAGGTACGCACGAAGTACCGTCGTCCGACGCGCGTTGGCGTACGGACCGCTTTGAGCCCTGGCATGTCGAGCATGGTGATCTCAGGCATGAACGTTCACCCGATCGTCGTTACGGAACGCACGACAGGGTACCAACGCCGGACTCCACACGGCCAGGCGCCATCTACCGCGCGTAGTCCTTCGCCCGGTACTCACGGATGACCGTGATTTCGATCTGGCCGGGGTACTGGAGATCGTCTTCCAGCTTGCGAGCGATGCGCCGTGCAAGATCCTTGGAGCCGGTGTCGTCGAGTGAACCTGGATCGACAACGACGCGAACCTCTCGGCCCGCTTGGAGAGCGAACACCTTCTCCACACCGTCGAAGCCCTGAGCGATCTCCTCGAGACGCTCGAGACGACGCACGTAGGATTCGAGGGCCTCTCTGCGAGCGCCTGGCCGCGCTGCAGACACTGCATCTGCTGCCTGGACGAGCACTGCCGTCAGCGTACGTGGCTCTACCTCGTTGTGATGAGCCTCGATCGCATGCACGATGCCTGCATCCTCACCGAAACGCCTCGCTATCTCTGCGCCGATCAACGCGTGGGATCCACCGACCTCGTGGCTGACGGCCTTGCCGATGTCATGGAGGAACGCCGCTCGCTTGGCCTCGGCCTCGTCGACGCCGAGCTCGGCAGCAAGCATCCCCGCGATGTGCGCGGTCTCCACCAGGTGGTCCAGCACGTTCTGTCCGTAGCTCGAGCGGTACCGAAGGCGGCCGACCAGTGTCGTGAGCTCGGGGTGAAGCCTGGTGAGGCCGACCTCGAGCATCGCCCACTCCCCGGCATCGCGAATCGACTGCTCGACCTCGTCCTTCGCCTTTTCGTACGCCTCTTCTATAGATGTTGGATGGATACGGCCATCCTCGACAAGACGGACCAGTGCACGACGGGCGACCTCTCGCCTGACCGGATCGAACGTCGATACCGAAACGCTCTCCGGAGTGTCGTCGACGATGAGGTCGACACCGGTGACCGCCTCGAAGGTGCGGATGTTCCGCCCGTCTCTCCCGATGATCCGACCCTTCATATCGTCTGAGGGAAGCGTCACCGTCGAGATCGTCGTATCGGAGACCACATCGGAGGCGATGCGCTGGATCACGGTGGCCAGGATCCGACGGGAGCGTCGATCGCCCTCCTCACGCGCCTTCGTCTCCATGTCGCGAACCAGGACCATCGCGTCTCGCCTGGCCTCATCCTGTACCTTTTGCAGCAACTCCTCCTTGGCCGCCCTCGAGTCGAAGCCTGCAAGGGCCTCCAACTCCAGCAACGCCTCCTCCTGGAGCTTGGCTGCCTCGATCGAAAGCGCCATCGCTTCGCGTTCCTTGTCGATGACGAGTTCCTCGCGCTGTGCGAGGTTCGCAGCGCGTTGTTCGAGCGTTGCAGCACGCTGGGCGATGCGACCCTCCTTGGAGCCGACCTCCACCAGACGG
>VAPL010079402.1_pt1 | contig 21311 bp, 19 predicted proteins | sample 3395061 | NCBI WGS metagenome assembly VAPL01 (sample SAMN08290444, study PRJNA428436) | hydrothermal vent metagenome | isolation source: Deep-sea hydrothermal vent chimney 2 | place: Pacific Ocean: Juan De Fuca Ridge | depth 2182 m m | reverse complement strand
TGTTATTTATATTCAGTGGATTAAATTAGAGATTGCCGCTAAGAGCATGCGGGAATGACGTGAAGGGTTAGTTTCTTCGGTTCATGCTAATATTTTTCGTATTGATGTTATTTATATTCAATGGATTAAATTAGAGATTGCCGCTAAGAGCATGCGGGTATGGCGGCTAGGCTTTGAAAATGATTTGTTTTAAATTAACAGGCAATGCTGTTGTTTGGGGTAGTTATTTAAAATAATTCGTTGCAAAGTATTGTCAACATGAAAAGCTAAACTCTCAACGTCATTCCCGCATGCTCTTAGCGGGAATCTCCAGTTTATAGCACCAAGCTTAATGCGCTTCATCCCAATTTTTACCAATACCCACATCGACCACAAGGGGCACATCCAGCTCCGCTGCTGAACTCATGGCTACATTAATCGGTTCAATAATGCTGTCAACTTTATCACTGACAATTTCAAATACTAATTCATCGTGTACCTGCATTATCATGCGACAATCCAATTGTTGCTGTTGAATTAACTGGTCAACATTAATCATCGCGCGTTTAATAATATCAGCAGCCGTACCTTGCATTGGTGCATTAATGGCGGTTCGTTCGGCATATTGTCGACGCATGCCATTGCTGGCATTAATATCACGCAGATACAAACGTCGGCCATAGATAGTTTCGACATAACCTTTTTCTCGGGCAGTTTCGCGGGTTAATTCCATGTAACGTTTAACACCCGGGTAGCGATCAAAATACAAGTCCATGTATTGTTGCGCCTGAGGTCGGGTGATGTCGAGTTGTTTGGCCAGACCAAAGGCTGACATACCATAGATTAAACCAAAATTGATGGCTTTGGCTTTGCGTCGGTGTTCTTTAGTAACGGCTTGTTTATCAATGCCAAAAACTTCGCTGGCCGTGGCACTATGAATATCATCACCTGCGGCAAAGGCGGCTAATAAGCCCGGATCTTTTGAGATATGTGCCATGATTCGTAATTCGATTTGAGAATAATCGGCTGCGACCATGGTGTAACCATTTGCTGGAATAAATGCTTGGCGAATGCGTCGTCCCTCTTCGGATTTGACAGGAATATTTTGCAAGTTTGGATCACTCGATGATAAGCGTCCGGTTGCGGCGACGGCTTGCCGATAGGAGGTATGCACCCGGCCGGTAACGGGGCTGACTTGTGCCGGTAGCTTGTCGGTGTAGGTTGATTTTAATTTACTTAAACTTCGAAATTCCAATATCAGTTTGGGTAACACATATTCTTCGGCTAGTTCGATTAAGACCGATTCTGCAGTTGATGGTTGACCTTTGGGCGTTTTAGTTTTTACCGGGATATTATTTTTTTCAAATAAAATAACCTGCAGTTGTTTTGGTGAGGCGACATTAAATTCTTCACCGGCTTCAGTATAAATTTCTTGTTGTAATTCGGCTATTCGTTTAGCTAACTGTTTGCTTTGTGTGTGTAACATATTCACATCGAGCAATACCCCGAGCCGTTCCATGCGTGATAATACTGGTATTAAAGGCATTTCAATGTCTTTTAAAACGGAGATTAATGGCTTTTGTTGTTGTATCTGTGCCCACAGGGTTTGATGTAGTTGCAGGGTGATATCGGCATCTTCAGCGGCATAAGGTGCTGCTTGTTCGATATCAATGGCATCAAAGGTTACTTGTTTTTTACCTTTACCAGCAATGTCTTCAAAATGAATGGTATTGTGATTTAAATATTTTAATGACAATGAATCCATGTCATGACGGGTTGCAGTGCTGTCTAACACGTAGGATTCGAGCATGCTGTCAAACTCAATGCCCTGCATGGTGATGTCGTAGTTTAGCAGCACACTCATGTCGTATTTTAAATTTTGCCCGACTTTTTTCTTGTTCGGATCTTCGAGTAAGGGTTTTAATAATTGCAAAACCTCATCCCTATCCAATTGCTCGGGTGCACCATCATAACAATGTGCAACGGGAACATAGGCGGCTTCACCCGCCTGCACTGCAAACGAGCAGCCAACAATTTTGGCTTCCATGTAATTTAGGCTGGTTGTTTCTAAATCAAATGAAAATAATTCGGCATCTGATAATTTTTTAATCCAACTGGATAATTCTTTTTTGCTGAATAACGTGTGATATTGGCCATTGTCGGGATTAATTTCTGTGGTGCGTTTGCCACCGCTTTCGATGGCTTCGGCTAACCATGTTTTAAATTCAAACTGTGAAAATAAATCGCGTAAGGCATCGCTATCGGGTTCGCTGCGATTGAGTGTTATTGGTGTTTCATCTAACGCCACATCGCATTTAATGGTGACCAGTTGTTTCGATAATGGTAAAAAATCCAAACTGGCACGCAGGTTTTCACCAACCTTGCCGGTTATTTTATCTGCGTTTGCCATAACGGCATCAACGGTTTTGTATTCAGCCAACCATTTAACGGCTGTTTTAGGCCCAACTTTTGGTACCCCCGGAATGTTATCCGAGGTGTCACCAATTAAGGTTAAGTAATCGATTATTTGATCCGGGCGCACCCCAAATTTTTCAATCACGCCATTCTCATCCATCGCGGTATCCGTCATGGTATTGATTAAACTAACGTAGCCATTAACCAGTTGCGCCATGTCTTTATCACCAGTGGAGATAACGGTGTGCCGTTTTAATTTGCTTGCTTGCTCGGACAAAGTGCCAATAACGTCATCGGCTTCAACCCCAGGAACACATAAGATTGGCAAGCCCATCGCAGCAATTGCCTCGTGTATTGGTGCTATTTGTGAAATTAATTCCGGCGGAGTTTTTGAGCGATTGGCTTTGTAGTCTTTATACAGATCATTACGAAAGGTTTTGCCTTTGGCATCAAACACCACCACGATATTATCGGTATCGTAGGCGGCTAATAAGCTGCGCATCATATTAATAACACCATAAATAGCACCAGTAGGCTCACCTTTGGAATTTCGAAACTCCGGCATCGCGTGATAGGCTCGAAACAAATACGATGATCCATCGACCATTACAAAGGGTTTGGCTTTTGACATTGAGGGTATCCCGGCAGAGTGTCTGAATTTAAAATGCCATTATGCCACTAAATTTACTGTTAGACTTTAATTTAGCTCAAATTAAAACCCTCTGATACAGTTAATCACAGCTGTAAGGAATAGCCGTGCATCGATCTTTTGGGTGTGTTCTGATAAGGTTGCAGTAACAGTAATGGTTTTATTTTGGACAATCGGAATACGATTAATGATGGATGGCGACTATGAGTAAATACACGCAGCAATTGGCTTTTTTAACGGTTTTTTTAGTGCCTCAAGCCGCAATTGCCGATGTTCCTGCTCCACCTGCTGCAGATATTAAAAATACTAAAAAATCGGTGCTGATTGAAACACCAACAGCAAATTCCGATAAACCGGAAGAACAACAACAGCAATACCCAACACCCGAGCTGGTGATTCGCTATAAAGATGGCGCAAAAATTGAAGAATATCGTGTCAATGGTCTGTTGCGTTATTCCAAAATCACCCCAAAATTAGGGCCAGCATATTATTTAATCGACACCAATGGTGACGGTACGTTTGATAAGCGCCACGATCATTTAGAAAACCCGCCAATCCAACAATGGTTATTATACTCCTGGTAAATTCATTTTGACTATTTGACGTTAACGGCTTAACGCGGCTAGGCTAAACGAATATAATAACGGCCTTAACCCAGCAACCCGATAGTATTATGTCCGTTTATACCAGCATCGAACAATCCGAGCTCGAAGCCTTTTTGGCGCATTATTCTCTAGGCAAATTGCTTGCTTTTGAAGGCATTAGTGCTGGTATTGAAAACACCAACTATTTTGTAACAACCAATACGGGTGAGTTTGTATTAACCATTTTCGAGACCGTTAGCGAACAAGAATTACCCTATTTCTTAAATTTAATGGCCTATTTAGCCGAACACGAGATTCCCAGCGCACATCCGGTTGCCGATGATACCGGGCACTATATGCGGCACTTAAAAAATAAGCCTGCAGCACTGGTACATAAATTAAAAGGACGACATATAAAACAAGCCAATCTCGCGCAATGCCGTGAAATTGGCAAAGCGTTAGGTCATATGCATGCAGTTGGGCAGCAATTTAGCGCGAGACGCGCCAACCAACGAGGCTTGCACTGGTGGCTGACTGCCGCGGATAAAGTTAGCGATAAATTACCGGGTGCACAACAAGCACAACTTCGAGATGAAATTGCATTTCAGCAACAACACCAACACGATGATTTGCCGCACGGTATCATCCATGCTGATTTATTTCGTGACAATGCCTTGTTTGAGGGCGATAAATTAACCGGCATTATTGATTTCTATTATGCCTGCCAAGATGTGTTGCTTTATGATTTGGCGATTACCGTTAACGACTGGTGTGTCGCAGACAACGGTGAACTGAATGATGAGCAAGTGACAACATTAATCGCAAGCTACCAAACCGAACGGCCATTAAACCAAATTGAAATCGATAATTGGCCAAGAATGTTGCGCGCAGCAGCGTTACGGTTTTGGCTGTCACGATCCTTAGACTGGCATTTTCCCCGTGATGGTGAATTAACGCATAGCCATGATCCAAACGTTTTTCAACACATTTTAGCGTTACGAACCGCATCAAAAAACACACTTTCGAACATGATAAAACCTGTGGATAAGTCTGTGGACTAGTTTCTAAGCGTATGATGTAAAAAACATTTACTAGGGATTACCCCTACCCTAACAACTACCACCTGAAAGTAAAAATACAAATAAAATCAAATACTTACATTGGTTTTTATGTTTAAATCGAGAAAGTTACAAAATTATGACAGTAAGTTAATGATTTTAAAGCATTGTGAATAACCTTTAAAAATTTACAAAAAATAACACCTTAATTTATTTTAAAAAGCGGTATAAAAGATAGCCAAGATACTATGTTAAATCAAGAAAACAGCTCAATTAATTACCATTTAGAAACAATTAGCCGTGTCACTGGCCATGCCGTTTCATGGTTTACCATTGCAATGGTGTTGACTAGCTTCACCGTAGTAACGCTCCGTTATGGTTTCAATATTGGCAGCATCGCATTGCAAGAATCCATTGGTTATTTTCACGCATTTATCTTTATGATTGGTGCCGCTTACACGTTAAAGAATGATGAGCATGTCCGCATTGATATTTTTTATCGAAAAATGTCATTACGCCGTCAGGCTTGGGTCGACTTGCTTGGCAGTGCCTTTTTATTAATGCCAATGTGCCTGTTTATTTTTATAGAAAGCTTCGACTATGTGATGAAATCATGGAGCATTCAAGAAACCAGTCCAGAAGCCGGTGGCCTACCGTTTTTGTATATACTCAAAACCGCCATTTTGCTGATGCCGGTGCTAGTGGTTAACCAAGCAATTGCCATTATTATCCAAAAAATCCAATTTTTACGACAAAGTGAGCCACAGCATGCCTGAAGTGATGGCAATTTTACTATTTATCACCATTTGCGTGGTGTTACTGTTTGGTTATCCGGTGGCATTCACCCTTGGTGGTGTGGCATTAATTTTTGCCGGCATTGGTATGCTCACTGGCACTTATGACAATCATTTAGGGTTTCTGCCAAGCCGTATATTTGGCATTATATCGGCGCAAATTTTATTCGCAGTGCCGTTATTTGTGTTTATGGGTATCATGCTCGAACGCAGCAAAGTTGCCGAACAATTACTCGATACCATGGCGTTGTTATTCGGCCCGTTACGTGGCGGACTGGGTATTTCAGTGATACTGGTTGGTATGTTATTAGCTGCAAGCACCGGAATCGTTGGTGCAACGGTGGTGACCATGGGCTTATTGTCGCTACCCACCATGATCAAACGCGGCTACGACCCAAAAGTGAGCAGCGGACTAATTTGTGCTGCTGGCACCCTCGGCCAAATCATACCACCGTCAATTATCCTCATTTTATTGGGTGATGTCCTCAGCACCGCCAACCAACAAGCCCAAAGCGCACTGCAAAATTATACTCCGGAGCCGGTATCCGTTGGCGACTTATTCGCTGGCGCACTGATTCCCGGCCTAATGCTAGTGGCGATGTACATACTCTATATTATCTACCTCGCTATTTTTAAACCCCAAACCGTTCCAGCACTGCCACAATCCGAACGCAACATCGACAGTATCACGCTAATCAAAAAAACCGTTACGGTGTTATTACCGCCACTTGGGCTTATTATTGCGGTGCTAGGCTCAATACTAGTGGGTGCGGCAACACCAACCGAAGCAGCTTCGGTTGGTGCCGTCGGTGCGATGTTATTAGCCCTCTTTCAAAAACAATTTAATCTCGACATGTTAAAACAAGTGATGCAAAACACCACCCGCATCACCTCGATGGTATTTTTAATTTTCATCGGTGCATCCATTTTCTCACTGGTGTTTCGAGGTTTTCATGGCGACCAAGCCATCGCCAACTTTTTGGCCAGCTTGCCCGGTGGCGTGGTGAGCGCCATGATTTTAGTCATGTTACTGATGTTCTTACTGGGATTCATTCTCGACTTCATTGAAATCACCTTTGTGGTGGTGCCGATCGTTGCCCCCATTTTACTCACCATGGGGCTCGATCCGATTTGGCTAGGCGTGATGATAGCCATTAATTTGCAAACATCATTTTTAACGCCGCCCTTTGGCTTTTCATTATTTTACCTACGCGGCGTTGCACCACCAAGCTTGGCCACTAAAGACATTTATAAAGGCGTCATGCCATTTATTGCGATACAAATAATTGGATTAGTGATATTGTCAATTTGGCCAAGCTTGGTCACATGGTTACCGGGTGTCATTTATAACTAGCTCTAAACTAATCACACAGCAGCCTTATTATGACAAAAAAAATAAGCAAAACAGATAATGAGTGGCAACAACAACTCACTCAAGAACAATATCAAATAACCCGCAAACACGGCACTGAACGTGCTTTTACCGGACAATATCATAACTGTAAAGACAGCGGCACTTACCTCTGTATTTGTTGTGGTGCAAAACTATTTGAATCCGACACAAAATTTGATTCGGGCACCGGCTGGCCCAGTTTTTATCAAGCCTTAACAGCACATGCCGTTGCAGAAACAATTGATAATAGTGCTTACCAGAGTCGCACTCAAGTGCATTGTAAAAGCTGCGATGCCCACCTTGGACACGTTTTCCCCGATGGCCCACAACCCACCGGATTACGCTATTGCATAAACTCAGCATCACTCAAGCTGCACAAAAAATAAAAACTTAATTAATTTTATTTGATGAAAACTCAATTTCAATTATTTAGTCACTATAATAAAAAGATGAATCAACGACTGTATCAAGCAGCCGAAAAATTATCGCAAACCGACTTAACCCAAAATCGAGGCGCTTTTTTTAAATCAGTTATCGGTACTTTAAATCACTTATTAGCAACCGATATCATTTGGTTAAAACGGTTTTCACAAGACCCCGCAAGCAACACCACATTAACTTACATAAAACAATTAGATAAACCAACCGCACTAGATAGTATTTTATACCCTTGCCTAACAGCACTTCGAATCGAAAGAGAAAAAATAGATAACATCATAATCGATTGGATTAACGCTTTAACAGACACTAATGGCAGTTGTTCGATAACCTATAATAATATGGCCGGCATTAAATTTACAAAAAACTATTTTGATTTAATTAACCATCTATTTTTACACCAAGTACATCACCGAGGACAAATAACAACATTATTGTCACAATCCAGAATTGATTTTGGCGATACTGATTTACTTGAATTTATAGCTGATATAAACTAAAAATAACCACAATACTGGCTTATTTCTAAGCGACAACAGTATTTAACCATAACCAAATTAAGATTTGCATATAGACGTTATTACTTTAAACCCATACCAAAAAATAAACACTCAACACAGTAAGGGAGCCAACATGGAACGAATCGCCGAATGCTGTTGCGGCCAAGCAACAATCACAACCCAACACCAACCACTAATACACGTAGTTTGTCATTGTGATGATTGTAAAAAAAGAACCGGAAGCGCATTTGGGATATCAGCCTATTTTTCAGATACGCAAATACTGGCACAAACTGGCGACATGAATCACTATCATATAAAAAATAAACACTACACCCAACAACGAAGTTTTTGCGCAAACTGTGGCACCACACTCTATTGGCGAGTATCCGCTTTTGCCAATGTCATTGGTATATCTGCCGGCTGTTTTACAAAACAACCATTAGCAAAACCACACTACACAGTTGAAACCCAAAACCAACTCGACTGGTTTAATTTAACGGGCGATTGGAAAGAATCTTTTGATATGAAAATATTAACAAAGCACCATTGCAACCCACAATAAACCCACCCCACTGACCCTAAAATAAAGTAGGGTGGGCATTGCCCACCAAAATAAAACTCAAATGGCGTTTAATCTAATCGCCCCAACCAATCCGCAATTGCTAACCCAATTGCCTGAGGTTGGTCTTCTTGAATATAATGGAAGCCCTGTCCAATATACTGGGTCTCCAGATTATCTAAATTTTTCTGATACCAACTAACAATATCGGCAGTAAAAATCGCGCCCGGAGAAGCATATAATAATAACTTGGGTATATGAGTATCAACCATAAATTCTTTAAGCTCAGCGAAGGTTTCAACAACATCCGCAGGAGCGCCATTAATAGGAACCTGCAACGGCCAAACCCAAACAGGTAAACGCGAAGCTTCATCAGGATATGGTGCACGATAAACAGCCATTTCCGGTTCAGTCATTGAACGGTTTATAAAACCAGGAATAAACTGTTCAACAAACAAATTTTGCTTAATCACAATCTCATAGCCTAAAATAGGATCACGTATATCTTTAAAAAATACACATAATTGATCGGTACTATCCGGTTCACAGGTTCGAGGAAAAGCCGGTGGCAATGCAGACTCCATAAATGCAATCGCTTTTACCTTATCTGGATGTAACCGAGCATAATTAAAGCCTAAAGCACCGCCCCAATCGTGGACAACCAACGTAATATGCTCTAAATCCAAATTATTAATAAATTCTTCTAAAAACTGATAATGATCGGCAAAAGTATACCCTATATCCGGTTTATCGGATTTTCCCATACCAATTAAATCAACCGCAATAGCACGACCATAAGGTTTTGCATGGTTAATAATATTACGCCATAAATAAGATGACGTTGGATTGCCATGAATAAATAATATTGGATCACCACTACCAACCTCGACATAATGCATATTCGAGCCTAATACTTGTTGATATTTACTGTCAAAATTAAACTCAGCACTCATTGTTGGCCTTGCAAGCTTATATTCATAAGGATCAATAGCGCTAGCCGCGAACAATGTCCCAGACAAAATTAAATTTAAAACTGATAATAGTGATAAATAAAACAACACTACAATTTTGTTATATTGATACATAAATGCTCCTGATTGTGAATAACCTGAAATACTATAGATTCACAACGCAATATGATCAATTAGCAATATTGCAAAATAATATTGCAATTTTGCTTTTGAGTATTTATTTGTTAATATTAAAAACTAACAAAATACAATTGGTATTCGCTGGATGACAAAATTAAGTGTTAATTTAAATAAAATCGCATTATTACGAAATTCACGTGGCCGAGATTTTCCGAATGTTGTTGACTTTGCAGAAAAATTTATTGCATTAGGTGTCCACGGCATAACCGTGCATCCTAGACAAGATGAGCGACATATTACCGCTAACGATACAATCGCACTCGGTAAATTACTCGCCAACAATAAAAATATCGAATTTAATATTGAAGGTTATCCCTCTGAAGATTTTTTAAGATTAGTTGAAGATACTCAACCCGATCAATGCACCTTGGTGCCCGATAGCCCAGAGCAACTAACCTCCGATCACGGTTGGAATTTAAAGCAAGAATCAAAATTTGTTAAAACAGTATGCTCGCGTTTATCAGACGCCGGGATTAGAACTTCATTATTTTTAGATCCCGATATCGAACAAGTAAAACGCGTAAATGAAACCAGAGCTGAGCGAATCGAATTATATACCGAAGCCTACGCAAGAGCTTATAACCATAAAACAGAAAACAACTTTACACAACTCTTTGACCAATACAATCAAGCGGCAATCACAGCCCAACATGAAGGACTCGGTGTTAATGCCGGGCACGATTTAGACCTACACAATTTACCCAAATTTTTAACCATTAAAAATATCTTAGAAGTATCAATCGGCCATGTTTTATTAATAGAATGTATCGAACAAGGAATGCACACAGTTATAAAAAATTACCTTGATATATGTGAAAACACTAAGTGATAAATTTTAATAATGTAACAAACTAACTCGAAACAATTATTTGATTACGCCCTTGTTCTTTAGCATTGTATAATGCCTTATCAGCTTTAATAATAAGATCTTCAGGGCTATTATCAGTGCTTGGAATTAAACTAGCAACACCTAAACTTATTGTCACTACTTTAGAGACTAATGAAAACTCATGAGCTATTTTCTCAGTAGCTAATGATTTTTGCAAACGCTTAGCAACGGTTAATGCACCCTCAGAATCAGTACCAGATAAAATAACAACAAACTCCTCACCACCATAACGGGCAAAAAGATCACAATCACGTGAAATACATTTATTTAACGTCCACGAAAATTGTTTTAAACAGTCATCACCTTTTTGATGACCATAATTATCGTTATACAATTTAAAATAATCAATATCAATTAAAATTAATGCCACTTCACTATCGCAATCCGAACGTTTTGAGCGATTCCACTCTTGTTTTAACGTTTCATCAAAAGTTCGCCTATTGGAAATTCCGGTTAAGCCGTCAAGACTTGATAAACGTTGTAATTCTTCGTTTCTAAACGCTAATTGCTTATTTGCATCTTCGAGCTGTTGTTGCATATCTTGAATTGCTTGATACGCCTCATCACGTTCTTTTGCAGTTAAGTAATGCTTAGTATGCGCATTAATTCTTGCAATTAATTCAATTGCATCGGGTAACTTAACGAGATAGTCATTTGCACCACTTGAAAAAGCCTCACTTTTTACCTCGGCAACATCTTTAGAAGATAACACTATCACTGGAATATTTTTAGTATCAGGGTGTGACTTATAAAAACGAACTAAGGTTAAGCCGTCTATATCCGGCATTATTAAGTCTTGCAAAATTACAGTAGCCTTAATTTCAATTGCTGTTTCTAGCGCCTTATCAGGTTCACCGCAATAATGAAATTCAATGTTTGTTTCATCTTGCAACATACGCCGAATGCCTTCAGCTATCATCGCCTGATCATCCACTAATAAAACAATAGCATTGTGATCAGCATTCGAGTTTTGTGTTTTACTCATGAATCATAACCTGTGGCTTATTATAAACCTTGAAGTGTCGACATAATGCTGCTGCAATTTCACTTAAAGGTAAAACTACTTCAGCAGCATTTAATTCTACTGCAGCCTTAGGCATGCCATAAACTGCACAACTTTGTTCGTCTTGTGCGATAGTACTAAACCCTTGCTCACGCATAGCCAGCAAACCTGCTGCTCCGTCTTTGCCCATCCCGGTTAATAAAACCCCCATCGCCTCACCACTCCAATCACGCGCGATACTTTCAAATAACACATTAATTGAAGGTCTATGGATAGAGTCTAGTGGTTCTTCTTGATATTGCACTGCATCAAACTTATTTATCGTGATATGGTGGTCAGAATTAGCCAAATAGACGCATCCCGCCACTAATTGGCTACCTTGTTCGGCTAGTTCAACCGTCAACGATGTTTGCTTATTTAACCAATCGCACAAGCCCAATATAAATTGAGCATCAACATGTTGCACGATAACTATCGGTACAGGAAAATTGACCGGAAATTCTGATAAAATTGTTGCCAACGCATTAGGTCCCCCCGTTGAAGCACCAATGAGTAAAATATTTTTTTGATGTTTGCTATCTCGAACCAAGTATTTTTCAGCCCCAGTTCGATGTTTCACATTAGGATCAATCAGTAAATTAATCGACGCCATTTTATCGAGTAAAATTTTCGCACCATTTGCATTAATGCTATCAACAAGTTCAGGTGTATTAACAGCATCAAGAGCACCAGCACCAAGAGCATCAAAAACTTTACCGGAATGATCCTCAACACTTGACGTAACAATCAATATTGCACAAGGTGACTGCTGCATAATAATAGCCGTAGCTTCCACACCATCCATGTTGGGCATATTTATATCCATTAAAATTAAATCAGGACGTTCCTCTTTAGCAAATTTAACAGCTTGTTCACCACCATCAGCAAGCCATATCACCTGATGTTCCGGCACAGATAATACCGACAGTTTTAATAATTCCAATACGATAAAATCATCATTGACAATTGCAATTTTCATATCAATGGCTCACCGATTAAATCAATAACTGCTTCCACCAAGGTATCATCATGAAAACTGCCTTTTGTTAAATAATAATCAGCACCAACCTCCAAACCCCGCATTCGGTCCTCTTCTCTATCTTTATACGATACAATAATCACCGGTATCGCTTTTAATCGATCATCACCCTTTAACATGGTTACTAATTCGAAACCATTCATGCGTGGCATATCGATATCACTCACAATCAAATCATATTGGTTGGTACGAGCAGCATTCCAACCATCCATACCATCAACCGCAACTTCCACAATATAACCTTTACTTTGAAGTAAATTTCTTTCTACTTCTCTAACAGTTATCGAATCATCAATCACCAAAACTTTTTTATTTTTAACTATATTATGTTCGTGTTGTTGATTTTTAGATAAGCCTTTTAAGCGTCCGCCCGATAACAACAAATCAATTGAACGAAATAAATCATCCACATCAAAAATTAATAGTGGTTCGCCATTTTCATTTAACGATGCTGAACTAATATCTTGTATTTTACCTAAACGCGGGTCTAAACTATGCACCACTAAATTACGTTCACCCATAAACCTATCAACCACAATACCGTATTTATTAAGACGGTCGCTTAAAATAACGATGGATATTTCATCACTATCACTGTCTTGAGGTTTTTTATCTAAAATTTGCGTCGCCGCAATTAATCCAATGTGTTGGTTGCCATAAGTAAAATACTGCCGACCTTCCATCGTTTCAATTAAACTTTTATCGATTTTAATTGTTTGATCAATTCGAGCTAAAGGATAAGCATACGGCTCTCCAGCAATATCGACTACCAATGCACGCACCACAGATAATGTTAACGGCAGTTGAAATTGAAACTTAATACCTTTACCTAATTCAGTATTAGAGCGAATTTGCCCACGCAATTCTTGAACAACTTTATGAACCACGTCTAAACCAACACCTCGCCCAGAAATTTCAGTAACATCATCTCGAGTTGAAAAATTAGGTAAAAACATAAAATCTAATAATTCATTTTCGGATAAACTATCGGCCATATTTTCACTAACCATATTTTTTTCGACGATTTTATTTCGCAAACCATTCAAATCAATGCCACGTCCATCATCTTTAACTATAATCGATAACATTCCCGCTATGTGCATCGCTTCAAGACGTATCGTACCTTGAGCAGGTTTACCCAGAGCAAGTCTTTCGTCTGGCAATTCAATACCATGATCCACTGCATTTCGAATCATATGGTTTAATGGCCCCTGAAGTTTGTCTAAAATATCGCGGTCAACTTGGGTATTCATGCCACGAATATCGAGCTTAATATCTTTATTTAACGAACGCGACAATTCTCGGACTAAACGTTGAAAACCTTGCACGCCGTCAGAAAAGGGTCGCATACGTGCTTGTAATACATCACGATGCAGGCGATTAGATAAATTACTTGAGCGACGATCAAACGACTCTAAATCTGTAATACTATTTGTTAATAAATCACGGCATTCATTTGATTTAGACTGCACATCATGAACCAAATTAATAACTGTTTCATTGGCATTCATATCAAATAATTTTTCTCGCAGCTGGTCAGCTAACACAACCAACTCAACTTGACGTTTTTTAATATACAATAACGACTCAGAATAACTTCCTAACCAGCGAGACTCAACCAGAGCTTCTCCAGCTAAACCTTGTAAACGATTTAAACTTTCAGCAGAGACCCGAACAATATTATCAATTGAATTTTTTTCAGCATTAACACTCATTGCGTTCTCAGCAGTATCATTATTAGCATCAACAGCCGCATTAATCGCCACTTCGTCAGTAATATCAGCTAAATACGATAATTTTAAACGTGGCTTCTGTTCTAATATATTCAATAACGCCTGATGTAATTCTTGCAATTCTTGAGAATGAGCCTCTAACCAATTATCGTAATTTTCAGAAGTTGCCATCGCCATATTCGAAAGCATATCAACACTGGCTAATAATATATCCATATCATCTGGTTCTAATATAAACTTACCTTCTTGGGCAGCAACAAAAATATCTTCCATGAGATGAGATATCGATACGGAGCTTTCTAACCCAACCATTCGCGCAGCACCTTTAACGGAGTGAGCTGCACGCATCAAACTTTCCAACAAGCTAGCATCTTCAGGTGTAATTTCTAATTCTAATAATGCTGCGCTTAGTTTCTCAGTTTGAGAAACGGATTCCATGCGAAACAATTCTAACATTGACACATCCGCTAACGCTTCTTTTGTTTTACTATTTTTAGTTTTTTTCGATTTAGGTTTTTTAACTAAGCTACTATTTTTTGATTTTGATTCACTGACATTACTGGTTATTGCCAATAGAGATGTTGTTTTATCAATAAAAAAATTATTTTTTTCTTTTAACCACGGTGTTAAATCTTTTTCAGCGGCCTTAATTAAAGTCAACATTAATTTTGTTGCAGATTCCAAAATGGTAATAGTGTCGGGTTGTAAATCAATTTTATTTTTAGACGCTGAAATCAACACCAATTCCATGGCCTTACTTAATTCAAACACTTGAGTTAAGCCTGAAATTTTTGATGCCGCTTTTATAGCAACCAAAGCGACACCTGATTGTTCTAACTGTTCTGGATTAGTTGCGTCATCACGTAATTGCTCCAAACAGGCACTTAAACTTGGTAATTTATCCTGTGCTTCAACGCAGAATAGTTCGAGCATTGCATTGTTTTTTCGAGAATTAATCATGCAAGTTTCTTTTCCATGCTATAAAATAACAACTCAGCATCCAAACAAGCTACCGCTTTATCTTTCCACGCTAATATTCCCTGAGTATATGTTCCTGCTGCTTGAGACAAGGTTGCCGGAGCAGGCTTCAAATCATATTCATTATAAAGAAATGTACCACTAACCTCACTAACCAAAAAAACATACTGACTATCATTATGTTTCACAGCGATCATTCGCTCATAAATTCGCTCTTTGGTTTCTTTACCGGTATAACGTTCCGCTTTTTCAATTTCCATCAATTGCCCGAGAGAAATACAAATTTTTAATTGTCCCCGTAGGTTAACTAAACCTCGCAAAACTGCAGTACTATGATGCGGAATACTATGCACTGAACAAACATCGGTAATTTCCTGAATCGAAGTAGTTGGTAATGCCATCCATTCTTTACCCAAACGAAAAATAGTTACCGACTTAGTACCAACCGATTGTTGTTTTTTTTCAATACTAAAAATAGTGGCCCATTCATTTTCATAACCATCTGGCAACGGACGTTCCAACATACGACGCCCTGCTGCTGAATAAACCTCACAATTTCGACAATGAATGACTTTTTCTAATTTTTCACAACGAGGATTAGCATTGCTCCAAACGCCAATAGTATTCCAGCAATCATCAACTTTAATCTCATTTGGTAGTTGTACTTTCATTGACTACCCCGATTGAGGTCAACTCGATTTTTTAAACGAGAAGCGCGTTCGCGAAATCGTTTAGCACCAAGTTCATCACCTTGTTCTCCGAGCATCGTTGCTAAATACATCAAAGCATCATAATGCTCAGGATCAAGATAAATAACATTTTTGAAATATTGTAAAGATTTTTGTTCATTACCAATTGCAAGTTGAATAATGGCTAATAAATAATAAACTTCTTTATCTGTTTTGTTATTCTCTAAATATTTCATGCAGATAGTTTCAGATTCAATTAATTTACCACTATCAGCAAGTTGCTTGGCTTTGAGTAGTGCATTATTTGTTGTTGATTTTGGAACTTTGGCAGTAGCCATTAATAGCGGTTTCGGCGTGCTTGGAACAGGCCCAGTGGCTCTAACTACTTTACGTCTTTCACGTTTATTTTTTTGTCGAACACTATTTTTTTTGATTATTTTTTCAGACGTTATTGCTGACGTTTTTTTATTTTTTTTATTCAACAATACCGCATCATTAATTTTACGTACAATAAATGATTTTTCATAACGTTGAGAGACAAACCAGTTTTTAGCAAAAATACTTGCCTCAGCATGCCCCACAAACAACAAACCGCTATCATTAAGTAGTTTACTCAACATTGCTGCAGCTTGGCTTTGTGTCTCTCTATCAAAGTAAATTAATAAATTTCGACAAAAAACAATATCATAAGGTATTTGAGTATTTATAAATTTTTCATCTAATATACTGGCAACCTCGAAATTGACCATTGCTTTAATTAAAATATCGGGATAATAAAATCGTTGATCATAGTTAAAAAAACGATCACGGATACTTTGTTCAACGCCACGAAATGAATTTTCACGGTAATGCGCGGTTTTACAACGTTTAATATTACGTTCGCTAATGTCAAAAGCATCTATTTTTAACTGCGAGGGCATTAAACCTGCTTCTATTAGCGTAATAGCAATCGAATAGGGTTCTTCACCAGTTGCACAGGGTAAACTCAAAATTCGAATTTGTTTATCAGGATTTTGTATTAACCACTCCTGTTGCACAAATTTTGTTAACATTTTAAAAGGCAACGTGTCCCTAAAGAACCAGGTCTCTGCAACCACAACTTCTTCAACTAATTGCTTTAGCTCCTTTTGGTCTGTTATCAAAATTTTAGTATAATCGCTAATATTCGTTATTTTACAATCTAACATACGTTGTTCCACGGCACGTAGCACCCCGGATGAACCTATCGATGCAGTATTTAGGCCCATAGCAGCGTATAATAAATTTTCAATCTTTGATAAACTCATCACTTATCAACAGTTTCACAGCGTTCATTAAATAGCATAGTCTCAAGTTGCTCAGTGAGCAGCTCATTAATTTCGACATATTGAATTAGAGATCCTTTATTGTGTGTCACATCACCTAGATATGATGCACCATCGACGCTAATACCACTTTCTTTAAACTCACTTTTTAAAACACAAATTGTTTCAGTTACCTTTTCAGCGATTAACCCAAGCGGATACATTTTTCTATTATTAGCGGTGTAATTAACTAATACAATTCGACTACTTAAAACTTTGTTATAATTTATACCATTATTTAACTGACATAGATTAATCACAGGAACCGGTTGGCCTCGATAATCGAGTAACCCTGCAATATAAATTGGTGCGCGAGCTATCGGTTTTAACGTTGTTAGCGGTAATATTTCTATAATTTGTTTTGCTGCCACCACAAAATGGTGTTGCGCTATATGTAATGACACTAACAACATTGGCTTTAATTATCTTGGATTACTTGGGTAGTTATTATCTTTTAATTTAAACTTAGACACGCCTTCTTGAAGTGATCTCGCGGCATTATGCAAAACACTAATTGAGCTAGTCGATTGCCGCAATGATTCTGCTGATTGATGCGTACCATCACTCAATTGAGCAATCGATTCATTTATTTGTTTAGCGCCTTTCGCTTGGTTTTGCATTCCGATGTGTACTTCTTCAAAACGCGGTAACAATGCCTGAACTTGTTCAATAATATTGGCTAGCTGTGCACCAACCTCTCGCACATCATCAACCCCCATACGAACTTCATCGGTAAATTTATCCATTCCCATCACACCAGCCGAGACGGCGCTTTGCATTTCTTTTACCATTTGCTCAATATCCCAGGTTGCTACCGCGGTTTGATCAGCTAAACGTCTAATTTCAGTTGCAACTACCGCAAAGCCAACACCATACTCACCGGCCTTTTCTGCTTCAATAGCCGCATTAAGCGATAATAAATTGGTTTGATCGGCGACTTTAGTAATGGTTGTCACAACGCTATTAATATTGGATGCTTTTTCACTTAATACCGACAACTTTGAACCAATACCTGCTGTTGCATCCATCATGTTATGCATGGTTTGCTCCATTATTCCCAATGCAGACTGGCTATCAGCTGCTGCATTTGCAGTCGTTTCGGTTACTCCGGTAACTTCATCCATGGTTAATACCAACTCTTGCACCGTCGCAGATATTTCAGTTGCAGCGGTTGCAATCTCATTAGCGGTGGCCGCTTGCTCAGTAACGGTTGCTTCTTGTTGCTTTGCCGTCGCTGCAATTTCTGTTGAGGATGAGGTTACTTGAATGCCAGATTTTTTAACATTGGAAACTAATGACGCTAAATTTACCGACATCATATTTAGTGAGCTAACTAATTGGCCAATTTCATCTTCTGAAGTTTCAGTCATCACAACCGTTAAATCACCAGCGGCAATTCGTCCTGTCGCATCAACGGCTGAGTTTAACGGCACAACAACACTATCGACAATTTGCCGAGAGATACTACGTGCAGCAACAAAACCAGCAAGTAACAATACTAATGCCGTAATTATAATACCAATAACTTCTGCCACTAAAAATGAATTGGCATCATCAATTTTTGACTGTGCACTATCTTCCAGTGATTTTAATTTTTTGTCTATTCCCCTAAGCAATGGCCCAACTTGTGTGCGCATTAAATACGAATCTTGACGCCATTGCTCACCTTTATGAATTTTAATAAACTCTTCAAGATTTATAAAAAATTGCTCACGTAACATTATAATATTTTCAAAGTCATCAATTTGGTCAAATACAAATTCACTTGCCTTATTGCTTACTATCTTTTTTATTTTATTGATATCATTTTGAGTTTTCTCTTGAAAAAGCCTAATATTATTTTCTGATACCGCAGCCCTGTCTGCCATCAATGCTCGAACACTATTCATTAAGTTTTGCCAGCTATAACGCAGAGAATCCATCGCCATTAATAGTTTTTTTCGCTCTGGTGTCGCCTCTTCGTCTTTTTCCGTTCCAATCATATTAGTAATGCTGTTCAACAATTCAAGACTAATAGGGTTCATGTTCTTAGAGGCATACATGACGCTAGGAAAATTTTCTGCTGTATGTGCTGCCAAATTATAAAACTTACCTTCAAAACTTTTAAATTTTACAATATCCTCTTCAATACTATTCACTAGCTTTAAGGACATAGCATCTTTTTGAATGGGTTCTAGTTGCTTTAACTCATTTAAAGTAAATTCAACTTCAACTAAGACTTCTTCATAATTAGTTCGGTGTAGCTCTTCTTTGCTGAGTAAAAATAAACCCAAAGATCCAGATGCTTCTTTTATATTGGTATCCAATTTAACTGACGCAATAACCGTAGGCTCATGTTCATCGATAATAGCCCGAATATTATTTAAAACTAACAGCAGACCAATAACCGTCACAATAACAACAACCGTCATAAAACTTAATATTGCACTAAACCCAAAATAGAGTTTTTTGCGAATAGATAAATATTCCAATCTCCGACGAAGAATTGCGTCGAGAAATCCCATGTTTAAATTTATTTTCATTTTATTAAAACCATATTAATTTATATATAAAATTATTTCTTAGTGATGAACAACTTAGCGTTAATCATCAGCACATAACGCTATAAGTTAGTATTCGGCAAGAAGGCTTATTTCTTTATAAATTTCGATATAATCTAGGTTTTAGTGCCAATTTGTTGTATTTTAAAAATTTCGTAGCGCTCCAGAACTATTACTTTATCCCACTAAATGTGTGATAATTTAGCTTTATCGTATTCAATAATAAATTGCTGCATTTAAACAAAATACTCGATTTCGATATTAACGTTACTGATGTAGAGGAATAGGAAATGCAAGGCAAATCTGAAACACGCACAATAAATGCTAAATTAGACACCACAAAGGATTATTACATCATTCGAAACGGCACAGAATACGCCGGGTGTCATTTACTCATTGATTTGTGGCAGGCCAAAAACCTTACCGATATTGACTTAGTGGAAGCAACCTTGCGCCAATGCGTGATTGCTTGTGGTGCAAGTTTGTTGCATATTCACCTACACCATTTTTCAGATAGCGGTGGCATTTCGGGGGTTGCTGTCTTAGCTGAATCCCATATTAGTGTGCACACCTGGCCTGAACGGAATTATGCTGCATTTGACATCTTTATGTGTGGTGAAACAAAACCAGAAAATGCACTTCCAATATTAAAAGAGGCTTTTTTACCACAGCGCTTTGACGTTAAAGAAATTTATCGTGGTGAAGTTCAACAACAAAAATAATAGTTTTACTATTTTACTTTATCCATTGCTTTTAATATTTCTCTAATTTTACTCATACGCAAATTTACAGATGCTGTCTGCGCAATGGTCATTGGCAGTTTATCATTTGAATCGTCACAACGTGAACCATAGAGAGTGCGTTGATCCCGCTCATCCATAATGGCCATTTTTAGTTTAATACTTCGAGCTTGTTTTTTAATTTGCACTGCAAGCCTAGGTCGATCAACACGATTCAAGGTAATAGCATATTCATCCAATAACCGACTAAATCGTACCGGAGTGGTTTCTTCGGCATTTGCCGCCCGCAAATTGGGCAATGCTGCTTCAAAATAAATACTCGCCATTCGATAATGCTGTTGATCAAAATAAAGCCGAAACATTTCAACCAAGGTTAAGACATAAGGGCCATTGAAACTTTTTTCAAGTTGGTATGACTTTTCGATAAATTCTTCAGCTATTTCAAAATGACACGTGATACCAGCTGCATGCCCAAACTCATAATAAAAAACGGCACGACTTCGATCAGGTGCATCAGTTTGTTCAAGATGTTCAACGGCTTTTTCCCAAGCTTCACGTGCCTCTCGCCAATCACCCGCGACTGAGGCACGATAACCCGCTTGTGCATATTTAGCCGCACGCGAAAAATGTGAGGTTTCAAAATTATGCTCTTCGGCTTTAAGATTAACCGAAAAATAAATACTTAATGGCATGCAAATGAGCACACCATATAAGATTAATCTTACTTTTTGATAGTCCATAATATGCTCTCATTTCCGTGAAGAGTTCCGTTTTAATTTATTAACTATTAACTAT
>VAPL010722823.1_pt1 | contig 21324 bp, 19 predicted proteins | sample 3395061 | NCBI WGS metagenome assembly VAPL01 (sample SAMN08290444, study PRJNA428436) | hydrothermal vent metagenome | isolation source: Deep-sea hydrothermal vent chimney 2 | place: Pacific Ocean: Juan De Fuca Ridge | depth 2182 m m | reverse complement strand
GACAACACGGCCGAGCGGATCGTCGAGAAGGCGATCGAGTCTCAGGGACAGGGCAACGTCGACGTCGAACTCAACGACGACGGTGGGGTCAGCCTCAGCGTCGAGGGCGAAGACGGAAACTCGGTCAACTTCGGCAACGAGGTACCCGTCCCCGACGAGCTCACGATACCGATCCCCGACGGAGGCAAGGCAACGGTCTCTGGATCGGATGGGTCCAACGTCTTCGTTTCGGTCACGTTCGCCAAGGATCGTTACGACGAACTCATCTCGTTCTACGATGATTGGACGACCGGATCCGGCGACGACTGGTCGCGCAGTGAATCGGCGCTCGACGTTGGTGGTGAGTCGATGCGGACCGCCATGTGGAACCAAGGTGACTCAGTGATCAGCGTCGCCGACTGTTTCTCCATGGAAAGTGGTAGCGATTCGTTCGACGCGGTATGTCTAGGGGTGAGCGAATCTCAGTGAGCCACGAAGGTCTAGCTCTGCGCTGATCCTCGGTGGCTACGGAGTGAAGTGCGTTGCCGCGCAGCCTCGCCGAGGAACAACGCCGCCGTCACCGATGCGTTGAGCGAGTCCGCAGTTCCGCACATGGGCACGACGATGGGTGTTCCGGCCCTGAGCCACTGCTCGTCGACACCACTGTGCTCGGCACCGATCACGATGCTGGTGGGAGTAGTGAGATCCACCGACCACAGGTCGTCTGCTCCTGGGTCCGGGTGTGCAACGACAACGGTTGTGTTCGCCCGGCACCACGCCACGGCCTGATCTCGCTCGACGGTTGCGGTCGGAAAAGCGAACAGTGAGCCCTGGGCGGCACGCACGACGTTCGGGTTGACCAGGTCGGTGCCGAGTCCCGACCCGAGGAACGCTGCACCGAGGGCATCACACGTCCTGAGGATGGCACCGATGTTGCCGGGCTTCTCGATGCCATCAGCGACGAGGACGAGCGCTGGATCGGCTGGAGAGAAATCGTCGAGACCACTCTCTGGTATCCGTGCGACACACGCCACGCCATCGGGGTGACGCCGATTCGAGAGCTTGTCGAAAACACGGAGACTGACGATCGTCGATGGCGAAGGGACGGCAACCTCGGTCGCGTAGTCGGGACAGACGATCATCTCGACCACATCGACCACGCCCGAGGCACGCTCGACCTCTCTGGCACCCTCGATGACGAAGTGCCCGGTGCGGCCGCGCTCGGACCGCTTCGCAAGAGCGAACCATGCGCGTGCGCGTTCGTTCGTCGTGCTCTCGATGTCGTACCGGCTCTGCATGCTGGTCGATCCTTTCGGTGTCGCGGTGATGTTGGTCGGTTGTGGAGCACTACCCAAACAGCGGCCGGGGATCGCCGCTCATCGGGCGGCGTATAGAGACGCTCCATCGGAGTGCCTGCAACTAGATTGGCGCTCATCGAAAGGATGACACATGACCCGTGAGTACCACCTCCAGACGAGTGAAGGCGATTTGGCGCCGTATGTGCTGCTCCCTGGCGACCCTGGCCGGGTCGAGGTGATCGCGTCCTTGTGGGACGAGGCACGTCACGTTGCGACGAACCGTGAGTACGTCACATACACGGGAACGTACAAGGGGGCTCCGATCAGTTGCACCTCCACGGGGATCGGAGCACCGTCGACCGCGATAGCGATGGAGGAACTTGCCAGGTGTGGCGTCACGACGTTCTTCCGTGTCGGTACCTGTGGAACGTTCCTCGACGGCGTGGCAAACGGTGACATGGCGATCTTCGACTCTGCCATGCGTCTCGACGGAGCATCGGCGGGGTACGCACCCATCGAGTACCCCGCCGTGGCGAGTCACGCAGTCACCGCTGCGGCCATCGCTGCTGCCACCGGGCTTGGCCTTCCCTATCACGTCGGGACGACACGCTCGGCCGACACGTTTTACGCGCGGCACCCTCGCCCCGGTTCTTCGTTCGGAGGGTTCTGGCAGTCGTCGTGGGAGCATGACTTCGACGACCTGAAGCGCCTCAACGTCCTGGGCGCAGAGATGGAGGCGAGCCTGATCTTCGTGCTGGCACGCATCTGGGGACTCCGTGCGGGTGGGGGTGCCGTCGTTCTCGACAACATCCTCGACGTGAGCGGTGACTCAGGGGAGTTCGATCCCGAGGATCAGTTCGAACATGGCACAGACCAGATCATGCGCCTTGCTGCGTTCGGGTGCGAGACCATCAAGGTGCTGCACGAGGCCGACACCGTCTGAACTCGCACAGGCTCAGGTGACCCGGTCACTGGAAGCCGGGATCGTCAGGTACTCGCCTGAATCCATGACAGAACCGATCGTGGCGATGGCTCGATCAACCTCATCGAAGGTCGTATAGAGGGGTGCGAAGCCGAACCTGATCAGGTTGGGAGAGCGGAAATCAGGGATCAGGCGGCGGGTCCGCAGAGCCTTCGAGATCTGGAGAGCGTTGTCGTGCGCCAGGGTCACATGGGATCCTCGGCCTGCAGGATCGAGCGGCGTGACGATGGTGAAGCCGTGCTCGGGCATCCCAGAGATGCCATCGATGAAGGCCTCGGTCAGCGCGATGCTTTTGGCCCGGATGGCGTCGATCCCAGCCTTGCGCGTGATCTCGATGCCCGAGGCGGCACCGACGAGGGAGAGCATGGGAGGTGTACCGACGACGAAACGCCTGATCGACGACGCCGGTTCGTACTGCTGTGCCATAGCGAACTGGTCGGCGTGGGAGAACCAACCGGCGATCGGCTGCTCGAGAGCGTCGACGAGATCCGAACGTACATAGAGGAAGCCGGGTGCCCCGGGCCCTCCGTTCAGATACTTGTAGGTACAGCCAACGGCGAGGTCTGCGTTCCATCCGTTGAGGTCGACGGGTACCGACCCTGCGGAGTGAGCGAGATCCCACACGACGTACGTTCCGCGCTCGTGGGCGAGAGCGGTGATCGCCCGCGCGTCGAGCATCGCTCCTGACCGGTACGCGACATGGGAGAGGGATACGACTCCGACGGACTCGTCGAGAACGGCGTCGATGTCGGCGGGCGACGGATCCTCGGGTACGACGATCAACCGACCACCGTGTGCCGCGGCAAGGGATCCGAGGACGTAGCGGTCCGAAGGGAAGTTGCCGGCATCGGTCACGATGTTCCCCCTGCCGCTGGCGGCCATCGCGGCCGATGCGACCTTGTAGAGGTTCACCGAGGTCTGGTCACAGAGAACGACCTCTCCCTTCGATGCACCGATCAGTGGGGCAAGCTGATCACCGATCTCGGCACCCTGGTCTATCCAGTGCTCCCAACCGAGAACGAGTTCATGCGCCCACTGTTGTTCCATCAGACCCCGGACGCGCCCGATCGTCGCTTTGGGAAGCCTGCCGAGGGAGTTCCCGTCGAGGTAGATGAGGTCGTCGTCGATGACGAACCTGTCGCGGAACTCGGCAAGCGGATCGGTCGCATCTCGCTGGTCGGGAGTCGGGGTGTGGGTCATGCAGTCATCACTGTGGTCGCTGAGCCGAACATGGTACCGCCCGGGGGTGCCGTCGGCGGGCGGCGTTTCCCGTGGAGCTACGCTCACCCCATGTCAGGTTTCTCAACCCGTGCCGTACATGCCGACAAGGAGATCGACGACGGAGACGACGTCGCCGCACCGATCCACGTGTCGAGCACGTATCGAGAAGGTGGGCCACGGAGATACCGTCGCTCCTCACACGCCACCACGGAGCGCCTCGAGATGGTGATGGGGTCCCTCGAAGGCGGCACAGCGGTCTGCTACGCCTCGGGGATGGCCGCAGCAGCGGCGGTGCTCGACGTCGTGCGCCCTCGACGGGTCAGCCTGCCAGACGATGTGTATCACGGTGTCCGACAACTCTTCGAGTCCCGTGCACAAGCCGGGGTGCTATCGATGTGCCAGCCCGAGGACCTCAGGCAAGGCGACCTGTGGTGGGTCGAGTCGCCGTCCAACCCGAAGTGTCTCCTCACCGACCTGAGTGACGTGGCGAAGCGCGCAGAGGCCGGGGAAGTTGTGACCGTGTGCGATTCCACATTCGCCACGCCGGTCCTCACACAACCACTCGACCACGGCATCGACATCGTGATGCACTCGACGACCAAGTCCATCGCGGGCCACTCGGATGCGCTCGGCGGCGTGCTCGTGGCGCGACCTGCACGGCTCGCTGATGATCTTCGTGCCATGCGGACCCTCACCGGAGCGGTCCCCGGCTCACTCGACGTGTGGCTTGCGTTGCGCGGGGTGCGAACGCTGAAACTTCGGGTGCTTCAGGCTTGCGAGTCGGCCCTGTCGATCGCTCGCTGGTTCGACTCGAGGGGTGTACACACCTGGTATCCGGGCCTGCCCACGCACCCGGGCCACGAGGTAGCGGCCGGGCAGATGTCGGCGTTCGGCTCGATGCTGTCGGTCGACTTGGGATCGGCATCCGTTGCGGGGCGGTTCGTTGCCGACCTCGGCGTCTTCGAGAACGCGACGTCCCTCGGTGGCGTCGAATCGCTTGCCGAGCACCGCATCGTGAGCGATCCGACGACGGACGCGGGCCTCGTGCGCCTCTCGATCGGGATCGAGGATGTCGAGGACCTCATCGCCGACCTCGATCAGGCCCTGGAGCATCCCCACGAGTCGTAGAAGACGACCGCGTCGCGATCCAGCCAACCACGTTCGATGCTGCCCGAACGGCGGTCCGGCAGCGGATAGCCGACCGTGACGATCCCGGCGATCAGGATCTCGGGCGGGATGTCGAGTGTCGTATGCAGGTCGTCGACGGCGTGTGCCCCGAGGAACCCCGCCCCGAGCCCCTCGTCGACCGCAGCGAGCAGTATCGCCATCAGCGACGCTCCGGCATCGACCCACCAGTAGGGGACCGTCCAGTCCTCCTCAGTCGATGCCCGGCCTCGGGCGGCTGCCTTGTCTGGCTCTGAGTAGCGTTGCAGGTAGGCGTCCCGATCGACGCAGAGCACGATGTGTGCGGGTGCGCGAGATATCCACGGATCGAAGCCCCGCTCCACGTACTCGTGTTCGCCGCACGCCTCGGCGACGGCGATGCGCTGGGCTGTGTCTGTGACGACGACGAGTCGTTGACCCTGGGAGAACCCGGCGGAGGGTGCACGGAGACCGGCGTCGACGATCCGATCGAGGACATCGCTTGGGACGGCTTTGTCGCTGTAGTTGCGAACCATTCGGCGCTTCGCGAGGACCTCGCGTAGCTCCATCTCAGAGGTTGCCGAGTGCTGCCAGCGTATCCTCGAGCGCAGCCTTGGCATCGGAGAAGAACATCATCGTCCCGTCCTCGTAGAAGAGGGGGTTGTCGATACCGGCGAAGCCGGGGGAGAGGCTCCTCTTGACGACGATGACCGTCCGTGCCTCATCCACGTTGAGGATCGGCATTCCGTATATCGGGCTGTCCGGGTCGTTCTTCGCTGCAGGGTTGATGACGTCGTTGGCGCCGATGACGAGGACGACGTCGGTCTGGCCGAACTTCGGGTTCGACTGGTCGAGATCCAGGAGAAGGTCGTAGGAGATATCGGCCTCGGCAAGGAGAACGTTCATGTGTCCCGGCATGCGACCGGCGACGGGGTGAATCGCGTAGTGGACCTCGATGTCGCGTTCTTCGAGTGCAGCGGCGAGATCGCGAACGGCGTGTTGAGCCTGGGCTACGGCGAGACCGTACCCGGGAACGACCATCACTGACTGCGCGTAGGCAAGGGCGATGGCTGCATCGTCTGGTGTTGCCCGCTTCACGGGTTTCGTGCCGATCTCGTCGGCGCCTGCAACGGTGCCCCCGAACCCTGAGAACAAGATGTTGGGGATGGACCGGTTCATGGCCACCGACATGTCGAGTGTCAGGATCAACCCTGCTGCACCGACCAGGGCACCACCGATGATGAGTGCCTGGTTCCCGATCGTGAAACCGGCCATCGCTGCTGCGAGACCGGAGAACGAGTTGAGGAGAGAGATGACGACGGGCATGTCCGCGCCGCCGATAGGGAGCACAGCGGTGACACCGAGTATGAGTGCGAGGGCGGTTGCCACCCAGTAGCCGGCAACGTTTCCGGTCGCGATGGACAAGACGCTTGCAGCGAGGGCGGCAGCTGCAATGATCGCGTTCGTCGCGGGACCACCCGGGATTGCGATGGGCTTGCCGCCGATCAGGCCCTGGAGCTTGGCGTAGGCGATGAACGATCCCGTCAGGGTGATCGCTCCGATGATGAGCGACAGTGCTGTTGTGACTCCGATCTCGGCGGAGAACGTCTCTGTAGATGAGACGATGACCTCGGCTGCCACGAGAGCGGACGCTCCACCGCCGAAGCCGTTGAAGGCGGCGACGAGCTGTGGCATGTCCGTCATCTGGACGCGAATGGCGAGGAAGGCACCGATCGCGCCACCCACGATCATGCCGGCAACGACGATGCCCCAGGCCGTTGCGGCACTGACCACGTCGTGGGCGACCAGGTCGAAGATGACGACGAGGATGGCGACGAGCATGCCGACGGCTGCGATGCGGTTGCCTCTCCGTGCAGTCTTGGGAGAGGTGAGGCCCTTGAGGCCGATGATGAAGATGACGCCTGCTGCGAGGTACGCGAGAGCGATGACGATCTCGGCGAAGGAGAGTTCGTTCATCGGCTCTTACCAGGGATCTTCTTGAACATCTCGAGCATGCGGTCGGTGACGAGGAAACCGCCAACGACGTTGATCATGGCGAACACCACGGCGAGGAAGCCAAGGACGCCGGCGATGACTCCGTTCCCGGTGGCTGCTGCGATGATCGCACCGACGATGGTGATTCCCGAGATGGCGTTGGCTCCCGACATCAGCGGCGTGTGAAGTGTTGGAGGGACGCGTCTGATCACCTCGAACCCGACGAAGGATGCGAGGACGAACACGACGATCCCCTGGATGAACGCTGCGCTCATTCGCTGGCTCCTCGCGAGTCGGGTCGTGCTGCGATCGCCGGACCCACTACGGGATCTTCAGGGTCGATGGTGAGCACGCCGTCGACGACCATGCGTTGGGCCATCTCGAGAAGGTTGCGTGCGTACATGCGGCTTGCATCGGCTGCGACACGTGACGGGAGGTCCGTTGGACCGAAGACTCGGACACCGTTGATGTCGACCTCGGTGTCCGGCTCGGAGCCCTCGACGTTGCCGCCCGAGGCTGCTGCCATGTCGATGATCACCGAACCCGGCTTCATCCGTTCGACGACGGCGCGTTCGACGAGTCTGGGGGCCTGACGTCCCGGTACCTGTGCGGTCGTGATGACAAGATCGCTCTCTGCAACAGCGGATGCGAGGATCTCGCGTTGTGCTGCAGCGGTCTCTTCGTCGACGGCTCGGGCGTAGCCGCCTTCGTCCATCTCCTGGGTCGGGGCGTCGACGAACTTGGCGCCGAGGCTCTCGACCTGCTCCCTCGTCTCGGGGCGGATGTCGTAGGCGTTGACGATGGCACCGAGCCTGCGGGAAGTCGCAATCGCCTGGAGTCCGGCAACGCCGACGCCGAGAATCAGGATGCGACCGGGGGGGATCGTGCCTGCTGCGGTGACGAGCATCGGGAGGAACTTCGGGAGGCGGGTCGCTCCGAAGAGCACGGCGGCGTAGCCTGCTGCGGTCGCCTGTGAGGAGAGTGCATCCATGGATTGTGCGAGCGTGGTTCTCGGTACGAGCTCCATCGCGATCGAGGTGATTCCCCGCTCGGCGAACGAAGCGAGTTGATCGGCGTTGGCCGACGGGTCGAGGAGCCCCATGACCACACCGGTGCCGCCGAGCACCTGCGTGTCGTCGGGTTCGACGGATCCCACGGTCAAGAGCAAGTCGATGGGTGCGGCGTCGGCGAGCGTCGTAACGATCGTTGCACCTGCGTCGGCGAAGTCTTGATCGGTGATGCTCGACAGGCTTCCGGCGCCAGACTCGACGATGACCTCGAAACCGAGGTCGATGAGTGAGGAAACGGACGCAGGTGTCCCAGCAACCCGAGCTTCGGTGGTTGATGGTTCTTTTCGAATCCCTAGTCGCATGGTGCAGGATGCTAGGGGAACGAAGCGACCAATCAGCTCTCTATCTTGCACACATCGGGCGTGATGGCAGAGGCCTCTCGAGACGGTCGGGACCCGGTCGTGGTGACAAGGGAACGGTGGACCCGACAGCGGTTGGAGGATGTCGGCGAGTCGGTGTCGGTTCTGTTCTCTCACCGAAAGATCGCAGCACCTCGACCTCTTGGTAGGGTTGCTCGATGTCCCCCGATGCACAGGTCTCAGCAACCGACCGCACTCCGATGACGGTCACGCGTGCCGTGTCCCTCGGTATCGGTTCGATGGTCGGCGCAGGGATCTTCGCTCTCCTCGGAGAGGTCGGGGCGGTCGCAGGCTCGGCGGTGTGGCTCGCCTTTGCAGGAGGTGGCATCGTGGCGCTCCTCAACGGGTACTCCTACGGCCGACTCGGAGCACGGTACCCATCTGCGGGTGGCCCTGTCGACTATCTGACGCGTGGATACGGTGTGGGCGTCTTTGCAGGTGGACTGTCCATCTTCTACTACGCGGCAGGTGTCATCGGCATGGCCATGGTCGCCAGAACATTCGGCTCGTACGGTGCGGCACTGATCGTCCCGGGCGGATCGTCGACGCTCGTGGCTTCGAGTCTCGCTGCCGTGATCATCGTCGTGCTCACGCTGCTGAACGCTGCCGGGTCGGCATCAGTCGGGAAGGCCGAGGTCGTGGTCGTAGCGATCAAGCTCTCGATACTCGCCATCTTCGTCGTCGGTGGTGCCTTCGGAATCAACAAGGTTCTGCTGTCCGGCGAGTTCCTGGTGTCGTCCCCGCTGTCGATGATGGCCGCAGTCGGATTCGCCTTCTTCGCCTACACGGGGTTCGGGGTCATCACGAACGCTGCCGGTGAGATGGCCCATCCCGAGCGCGAGCTTCCGCGTGCTCTCATGATCGCGATCGGCGTGGTCGTCGTCCTGTACATTTCGATAGCGCTCGTCGCGTACGGGAGCCTCCCCGTCGCCGAGATCATCAAAGACAAAGAGACCGCTCTTGCAGTGGCCGCAGAGCCCTTCTTCGGTCGGACCGGGTTCACGATCATGGCGGTCGCAGCGATGCTGTCCACTGCCTCGGCCATCAACGCAGCCCTGTATGGGTCGACGAACGTCACGTACGTGCTCGCCAAGGAAGGCGAGCTCCCCGAAGGCTTCGATCGCCGGTCCTGGCATCACGCACCGGAAGGACTCTTCATCACAGCAGCGATGGTTCTGGTGCTCGCCACCATCCTCGATCTTTCCCAGGTGGCGTCTCTCGGTGGCCTCGCCGCGCTCCTCGTGTACGTCGCCGTCGGTGCGGCTCACCTGCGTCTTCGAGGCAAGACGGGCGCACACACCTCGATTCTCGTGGTGACCATCGTTGCAACCGCAGGTGTCGCGGTCGCGTTCATCGTGCGGATGGTGACCGACCAACCCATCGTCCTGGTTTTCGGCGTTCTCGTACTTGGCGCCTCGTTCGGTGGGGAGTGGCTGCTTCGTAAGCGTCTCGGGCGTGTCATCGGCCCCGACCGTTCGATCCTCGACTGATCGGCTACGGGCATCGAGGTGCCGATACCCCTGTGGGAGACTCGGGAATCCTCACCTTCGAGATCAGTCCATGTCCACGGTGTTTCTGTCATAGGCCGCTGATACGTTGGAGGCATGTTCAGAGAAGACCTCTCCATCAGCGAGTTCGAAGCCGAGTTGGCGGACCGTGAGTCCAGGATCGCACTGCTGCGAGCCGAGCAGGTCGTGTTGGTGCAGCGTGCAGAGTGGGCTCAGGCGACCCAGTCGGACGATTCCCGCTCGATGGAGGAGTGGGTGCAGGCCCGTCTCGACGTTCGGTCCGACGTAGCGAGAGACCTCGTTCTCGCATCCCGTCGTATCGCTCACCACCGCCCTATCTCGCATCGGTTGGCCGACGGTCGGATCTCGTTCGATCGGGGCGATCGCGACGCTGAGGTACGCAGAGGCGGGAGCGACGCCCGACCAGGTCGAGGAGAGTTTCGATCGAGATCTCGCGGGGCTGTCCCGGTTGAAGGCGAGGCAGCGACGCATGACGGCCGGCGACGAACGTTCACTGTTCACCGACCGTTACTTCGTCGTCCAACCATCCCTCGACGAGTCGACCTATCGCATGTGGGGGCAGCTCCCCGGTGTCATGGGCCACACCGTGGAGAAGGCCATCACCCAACGCGCCGATGAGCTCCGCTCGATCGCAGAATCGACGGGAATCTCCTCGACCCGAGGCCAACGCCAGGCCGACTCCCTCGTGGCGATCGCCCAGGATGCGCTCGACTCCGAGTACGACACCGGGGCCGCTCCATCCCGCACCATGGCGCCCTCCGGGAACGTCACGGTGTTCGTCGACGCGAGCGGTACCGATGCATCCGAGACCGGTGCCGAGATCATGTACGGTCCTCGTGTCGGCCCGAACACCCTCGAAGCCATGCTCTGTGGCGGCGCAGCCGTCAACGTGGTCGGCCTCCTAGACGGTGTCCCGGTTGTGACCAGTCGAGCATCGAGAGCGATTCCACCGGCGATCCGTCAAAGAGTTGCGCAGCGGGACGGTGGTTGCACCATCGATGGATGCACCTCACGGCACCGGCTCCAGCCGCACCACATCATCCGGGTCGCCGACGGTGGCACGAACAACATCGAAAATCTCACAACGCTGTGTTGGTACCACCATCACGTCGCCATCCACGGATCCGGGTATCGCATCGATCCCGATTCGCCTTCCCACCGCAGGCGCCTCTCGCGCTGTCCCACCGGGAACCGGGGGCCGCCGCCAGGGAGTCCCGATCCCGGCTGATCGGCCGGGACCACGTACCGACCGCGCCCCCGCATCCGCTGAGACCGCGCTTCCCCTCGAATCAGATCACGAAACCGCCATCAACCGGTGATAGGCATTTGTGATCGCGCTCTGCGTGTCTTGACCGAGGTGGGGGAGTGGAGCTCGTCCCGGTCCCGGGCGTAGGCCTGCAACCGAAGCGGCGAACTTCGTTCCCGGAACTCCGTACTGCTCGACGACCGACGTGACGTCGAGCAGGGTTGCCTGGGCAGCTCGATCCCCGGACGCGGCCGCAGCGACGGTGGAGTACGCGTAGTTGGCACTCGCGGTGATCGCTCCGTGAGCACCCCGATCGAAGCTGTCGGCGAGAGCACGGGAGGCACCGGCGTAAACGACAAAGTCATCGCTGAGTATCGCCGCGATGTCATCGAGGCGGCTCACGTCGCCACCGCTGTCCTTCATCCCCGCGACGTTGGGATGTCCCGCAAGCTCGGCGACCGATGCACACGGGAGCTCGTACCCCGTGACACCGGGGACCGTATAGAGGAATACGGGAACCGGAGATGTGTCGGCGACCCACTCGAAGTAATCGACGATCCACTCGCGACGGTTACGGACGAGTGTCGTCGGTGTGACGACGAGGACGGCGTCGGCGCCCCCATCGGTGGCCTCACAGATCTGGGTGTGGGCCTGGCGGGTGGACTCGGCGAAGATTCCACACAGGATCGTCAGATCGGGGAAGGCCTCGTGTGCGGCGGCGACAAGGATCGTGCGTTCGCCTGCCTCGAGATACGGTCCCTCTCCGGTGGACCCGCCGATGAGGATCCCCTTGGCTCCGGACTCGACCGCCGCGGCGACGTTGTGGATGTGACCGTCGCGGTGGATGTTGCCGTCCGGGTCGAGTGCTGTGACGAGGGCGGGCATCGCCCGGGGCCATGATTCGGTCATACGTCGTACCTTCCTGAGGTCACGGTGCCTCCGCGGCCAGTCCAATCAGTGTGGAACCACTCACCGCGTGGTCTGTCCACTCGCTCGTAGGTGTGTGCACCAAAGTAGTCGCGCTGTGCCTGGATGAGGTTCGCCGGTAGCCGACGAGATCGGTACGCGTCGAAGAAGGCGAGCGCCGATCCATACGCCGGTGTCGGGATCCCAGCGGTTGCCGCCCTGGCCACGGTTCGGCGCCATCCCGGGAGGGCTGCAGTGATCTCGCCCGAGAAGTGATCGTCGAGGAGGAGGTTCACGGGAGCATCGTGTGCCTCCCTGTACGCAGCGGTGATGTCGTCGAGGAATCGTGAGCGGATGATGCAACCTGCCCGCCACAGCCCTGCGATCGTCCCGATATCGAGGCCCCAGTCGTATGCGTCACTCGCGACATCGAGAAGCATGAACCCTTGTGCGTACGAGACGATCTTGGATGCATAGAGGGCGTCTTGGAGATCCGAGATGGCTTCCTCGTCGGCGAATGGAGCCGGATCGATGGGGTCGTCGAATCGCTGCCTGGCGACGAGCCGCTCATCGATGAGGGAGGAGAGGAAGCGGGCGTAGACGGCCTCGCCGACGAGGGTGACGGGCACGCCGTGGTCCATCGACGAGTTCACCGCCCACTTACCCGTGCCTTTCTGACCCGCCGAGTCGAGGATGACGTCGAGTGTCGATCCGTCGGCGTCGTCGTGCCCAAGGATGTCCGCGGTGATCTCAATCAGGTAGGAGCCGAGTTTGCCTTCGTTCCATGCGTGGAAGTGCCGCCGCATCTCTCCTGGGCTGAGGGTGAGGCCTCTGCGCATGATGTCGTACGCCTCGGCGATTACCTGCATGTCGCCGTACTCGATTCCGTTGTGGACCATCTTGACGTAGTGCCCGGATCCACCCGGACCGATCCATGCTGCCATGGATTCGCCATCCTTGTCCGCTGCGATCGCCGTGAGCGTGTCCCCGATGATCGGCCAAGCGTCGGGGTTGCCACCGGGCATTATCGACGGCCCGAACCTCGCTCCGTCCTCACCCCCGGAGATGCCTGCACCGACAAAGGAGATCTGCTGCGTCTCGAGTTCTCTACAGCGGCGTTCCGTGTCCGAGTGCAGGGAGTTCCCTCCATCGATGATGACATCCCCCGGATCGAGCAGCGGGACGAGTGCAGTGATCTGATCGTCGACGGGTTCGCCTGCCTTGATCATGAGGAGGATCGAACGAGGGCGTTCGAGCGATGCGACGAAGGACTCGAGGTCGTAGAACGGAAGCAGCGGCCGGCCGCTAGCTTCACCTTCGGCGAACGAACGTGTGCGCTGGGCTGTGCGATTGAACACGGCGACCGTTCGTCCGTGGTCCATGAGGTTGAGAACCAGGTTGCGGCCCATCACAGCAAGCCCGATCACGCCGAAGTCGGCTCGCGAACCGATGGTGTACCTCCAGGTGTGCGCCTATCGACCAGCGTACTTGTGAGCCGGGTTCACGACATCGGCCGATCGAGTGCCTCGACCACGGCGGTTCCCATCTCGACGGTTGACACGACAGGCCCTCCAGCAGCGATGTCGGGGGTGCGTAACCCTGCGTCGAGAACGGCGTCGACCGCCCGACGAATACGTGTCGCCTCATCGTCGAGATCGAGCGAGTGTTCCAGCGCCATTGCAGCAGCGAGGATCATCGCAAGAGGGTTCGCGGTCCCGGTTCCCGCGATGTCGGGTGCCGAGCCGTGGATCGGCTCGAACAGTCCGGGGCCAGATGCGCCCAACGATGCAGAAGCGAGCATGCCCATCGACCCGGGGAGCATCGATGCCTCGTCGGTGAGGATGTCTCCAAAGAGGTTGCCGGTGACGACGACGTCGAAGTCTCGTGGGCGTGAGAGAAGGTGCATCGCCATGGCGTCGACGAGGACGGTCTCGTAGTCGACGTCGGGGAACTCGTTGGTCATGACACGGTCGGTGACCGATCTCCACAGGCGCGAAACTGCAAGCACGTTCGCCTTGTCGACCGAGGTGAGTTTCCCCCGTCGGTGCCGTGCAGCTTCTGCCGCGAGTCTGACGATTCGCTCGATCTCATGCACCGAGTAGCGCATGTGATCCTCGACGGTTGCTCCATCGTCCGACGTCGTCGACCCACCGAAGTAGATCCCGCCCGTCAATTCGCGGAAGAACAGGATGTCGACATCCTCGACGATCTCGCGCTTGAGCGGGGAGGCATCCGCGAGCTGCGGTTGCGTCCGAACGGGACGCACGTTCGCGAAGAGGCCGAGTTCGCTGCGAATCGAGAGAAGCCCATCCTCGGGCCGAGACGAAGCGAGCGGATCGCTCCACCGGGGCCCGCCGACTGCGCCGAGCAAGATGGCATTGGCACTGCGTGCTCCTTCGAGGGTCGCCTCGGGCAACGCCACGCCGTGGTCGTCGATGGCGCAGCCACCGATCGCGTACTCGGTGAACGAGAACGTGTGACCGGCGAGCCCGGCGACAGTCTCGAGCACTCGCCGGGCTTCAGCGATGACCTCAGGGCCGATCCCGTCTCCGGGGAGAAGCGCAAATCGTGCTTCCATGTTCAGGCCTCATCTGCCTCGGCTGCTCGCTCATACGCAGCCTTGTTCAGCGCAGAGACCATCGCCCTCGCAGATCCCTCGACGACGTCCGTGGACACGCCGGTCCCTGCGTAGGTCGCCGATCCAACCTTGATGATCACATTGACGTTCGCCATGGCATCGGCACCAGAGGTCAGTGGCGAGACCCGGTAATCGACGAGGGTTGCCGGAATCGAGTAGGCGTCCTGGAGCGCAACGAACGTCGCGTTCACCATGCCGTCACCCTCGGCCTTGGACACCTGCGTGTCGCCGTTGCGCTCGAGCGTCACTGTGGCGACGGGAACATCCTGTGAACCACCAGAGACATGGATTCCGGCGAGTGACCACTCCCCGGTGTCGAGTGTTGTCTCTGCAGCGACGATCGCCTTGATCCCTTCCTCCGAGATCTCGCCTTTGCGATCTGCGAGCTCCTTGAATCGAGCGAAGCAGTGGGCGAACTCGTCGTCGGCCAGCGAGATACCGAGCTTCCCGAGGGCGTCCGCGAACGCTGCCCGGCCCGAGTGCTTCCCGAGGACGATCGTAGAGTGCTGACCGACCGTTTCGGGGTCCATGATCTCGTAGGTCTCTCGATTGCGCAGGACACCGTGTTGATGGATCCCCGACTCGTGGGCGAAGGCGTTGCGGCCGACGACGGCCTTGTTGTACTGGATTGGATACCCCGTCAGGCTCGACACGAGGCGGGACGTCTCGAAGATCTCCGTGGTGTCTGCATCGATCTCCACGTCGAAGTGATCCGGCCTCGTCGTGATCGCCATGATGATCTCCTCCGTGGAGGTGTTCCCAGCGCGTTCACCGATGCCGTTGATGGCCCCTTCGATCTGACGTGCACCGGCATGGATCGCAGACAGCGAGTTCGCTACGGCGAGTCCAAGATCGTTGTGGCAGTGCGTCGAGATGATCACATCTTCGTTACCGCCGCGAACGTCGGTGAACACCCTCGTGAGCAGTTCCACGAAGTCTTCCGGCATCGCGTACCCGACGGTGTCCGGGATGTTGATCGTCGTTGCGCCGGCTTCGACGGCGGCCCGACACACCTCGACGATGAAATCAGGATCCGAGCGTGTTGCATCCTGAGGGGAGAACTCGACGTCATCGACGTAGCGCTTCGCTCGCGCCACGCCTTCACGGGCAGCGACGAGAACCTGAGCAGGTGTCATCCGGAGCATCTGTTCCATGTGGATCGGCGACGTCGACGTGAACACGTGGATGCGCTTGCGGTCGGCACGTTTGAGAGCATCGGCTGCCTTGTCGATGTCATCGGGGTGTGTCCTGGCCAGCGTCGCTATGACGGGTCCCTTCACCTCCGCAGCGATGCGCGATACCGATTCGAAGTCGCCGGGGCTCGACGCGGCGAACCCGGCCTCGATCACGTCGACCTTGAGCTTGGCGAGTTGCCGTGCAATGGCGACCTTGTCATCGGGGGAGAGGGCAATTCCGGGCGCCTGCTCGCCGTCGCGTAGTGTGGTGTCGAAGATGATCAGTTTGTCGTTCATGGATATGCCTTTCGAAGGAGGATCAGGACTCGCGTAGCCGGCCGCACCGCCGGCTACCGAAGTCGGGTGATCCCTCCGGCGGAGGCAACGGAGCTATACATCGTCTTGTGGAGTCTTGGGGACGAGGAACGTCATCATGTCACGCAGCTCCCTCCCTGTGGTCTCGACGGGATGAACTGCGATCGCCTCGCGGGCTGCCGCGAGTTTCGGTGCACCGTTCGCGTACTCATCCATCCACTCGCGGGCGAACTCACCCGACTGGATCTCGGAGAGGATCTTCTTCATCTCGGCCTTGGTATCTGGGGTGATGATGCGCGGCCCCCTCGTGATGTCGCCGTACTCGGCGGTGTCCGAGATGGAGTGACGCATCCACTCGATGCCACCTTCCCACAGGAGGTCGACGATCAGCTTGAGTTCGTGGAGCACCTCGAAGTAGGCCATCTCGGGTTCGTATCCGGCCTCAGTGAGGGTCTCGAAGGCGGCCTGGATGAGTGAGTCGACACCACCACAGAGGATGACCTGTTCACCGAAGAGGTCGGTCTCGGTCTCGGCGTCGAACGTCGTCTCGATAACGCCACCCCGCGTCCCACCGATGCCGTGCGCGTACGACAGACCGAGCCGTTTGGCTTCCCCCGTCGCATCCTGGTGGATCGCAAGCAGCGTCGGGACGCCCGATCCCTCGACGAACTGTCTCCGCACGAGATGGCCCGGGCCCTTGGGAGCGACCATCACGACATCGACGTCGGGTGGGGGAGTGATGAACCCGAAGTGGATCGAGAACCCGTGAGCGAACAACAAGGCGTCACCGGAGCTGAGGTTCGGGGCGATGACCTGCTCGTAGACGGTCGGCTGTACCTGATCGGGGACGAGCACCATGATGACATCTGCCCACTCGACTGCTGTGGCTGGGTCGACGACCTTGAGGCCTGCATCGGATGCGGCCCGGAATCGTGGAGAGCCATCACGAAGGCCAACGACGACGTCGACGCCGGAGTCCTTCAGGTTCAGCGCATGGGCGTGGCCCTGGCTTCCGAAACCGAGGACGGCGACCTTGCGGCGGGTGATGAACCCCGGGTCGGCGTCCGCTTCGTAGTAGATCTTTGTCATAGTGGTGGCTCCCTACGCCGATTTCCGTTGTTTCTTCGATGCCGATTTGGTGTCTCTTGCGAGAACGATCCGGCCGGACTTGACGAGGCTGACGATCCCATACGTCTTCATGATCTCGAGGAAGTCTGCAAGGTGTGATGGTTCGCCCACGACCTCGAAGGTGATCGTCTGGACTCCGACATCGACTGCCTTGGCTTCGAAGATCGTTGCTGCGTCGAGGATCTCGCCGCGACGCTGCGCCTCGGCGTTGACCCGCACGAGCATGATCTCACGTTCGACGGCTTCGCCGGGGGCGTGTTCGACGACCTTGAGGGTGTGGATCAGCTTGTAGAGCTGCTTGACGATCTGCTCCATCTCAGGGCCGTCGACGACGACGGTCATGCGTGACCGGTTCGGATCTTCGGTGGGCCCGACGGTGAGAGAGTGGATGTTGAAGTCCCTCCTCGCGAACATCGACGACACCCTGGCAAGCACACCCGGCTTGTTCTCGACGGTGACTGAGATGACGTGCTGCATCAGAGATCCTCCGGTCCCATGAGGATCTCGTCGTTCGATCCTCCCGCTTTGATCATCGGGAACACCATCGCGTCGGGGTCACAGACGAACTCCATGACGACGGGACGGTCGTTGATCGCCAACGCCTTTTCGATGGTTGGTACGACCTCGTCGGGTGACTCTGCACGGAAGCCGGCGCACCCGAGCGCTTCGGCGAGCATCACGATGTTGGGGATCGATGAGGACAACTCTGTCGCGCTGTACCGGTTGTCGTAGAAGATCTTCTGCCACTGTCGGACCATGCCGAGGTTCGCGTTGTTCATGACGGCGATCTTGACGGGGATCTTCTCGACCGCAGCGGTGATCAGCTCCTGGAAGGTCATCTGGAAGCAGCCGTCACCGTCGATGGCGACGACGGTCGTGTCCGGCATGCCGGCCTTTGCTCCGATCGCAGCCGGTACGGCGAACCCCATGGTTCCGAGGCCACCGGAGTTGATCCACGTGTTCGGCTTCTCGAATCCCCAGAACTGGGACGCCCACATCTGATGCTGTCCGACACCGGCGATCACGATCGTGTCGGTGTCGGTTCGTTTGGAGAGCTCGTCGATGACGTACTGCTGGAGTATCGGGCCGTCGGGTTGCTGGTCGTAGGCGAGTGGGAAGTCCCTCTGCCACGCGGCGATCGTCGAGAGCCACTCGGAGCGTTCCGGGGATGGTGCACCGTCGAGAGCTCGCTCTCCCGCCTCGATCAACTGTTGGAGCACAGCTTTGGCATCTCCGACGATCGGAACGTCGGCCTTCCTGATCTTGCCGATCTCAGCGGGGTCGACGTCGACGTGGATCACTTTGGCGTTCGGTGCGAAGAACGTGGGATCCCCGGTTACACGATCGTCGAAGCGGGCACCGATCGTGACGAGCAGGTCGGAACGCTGCATCGCCGTCGAAGCGGTGTAGGTGCCGTGCATACCCGACATGCCGAGTGTCAGCGGGTGAGAGTCGGGGATCGCCCCTCGTGCCATGAGCGTTGTCACGACCGGGAGGTTCTGCTGGGTTGCGAACTGCACCAGCTCCTCGCTTGCACCGGCTCGGATGATGCCGCCCCCTGCATACAGGACGGGTCGCTCGGACTTCAAGATCAACTCGATCGCCGACGTCACCTGGCGGGGGTGCCCCTTGACGGATGGCTTGTATCCGGGGAGGTCGAGCTGCCCGGGGCCTCGCCAGGACGTCTCGTCGACGAGGGCGTCTTTGGTGATGTCGACGAGTACTGGCCCTGGTCGCCCGGTCGACGCGATATGGAACGCCTCGCGGATCGTCGATGCGATCTCATCGACGTTGGTGACGAGGTAGTTGTGCTTCGTGGCCGGCATGGAGATCCCCCAGGTGTGGGCCTCCTGGAAGGCGTCGAGGCCGATCGAGCGGGAGCCGACCTGTCCGGTGATCGCGACGACGGGGATCGAGTCCATGTAGGCGTCGGCAAGCGGTGTGATCAGGTTCGTCGCTCCGGGACCCGACGTGGCGAAGGTCACACCGACGCGGCCCGTTGCGTGGGCGTACCCCGCAGCCATGTGGCCGCCGCCCTGCTCGTGACGGGCGAGGACGTGGCGGATGGAACTGTCGTACAGCGAGTCGTATGCACGAAGGATCGCTCCCCCGGGCACCCCGAAGATGATCTCTACGCCCTCGTGCTCGAGAGCTCGTATGAGGATGTCTGCGCCTGTGAGTTGCTCGCCCATGATCTGTCTTCTCCGGAAAAACGAAACCCTCCGGGACACGGAGGGTTGGGCGCATCGCTTGGTCTGATGCGCCTATATAAGAATGAGTACGACGTTGAGTGGTGTGTTCATTTGGTGTTCCGCCCCGTAGAGCGCCACGCAAGTATTGCACCATGTGCTTTCATGTCAAGATGACCGGACCAGCGGGCACAAGATCGAACCGATGATGGCAGCTCATGAGCGCTCGATTCTGCACAACGTGATCGCCGTTGCACGCCGTGAACTGGCGGACAGAGACGCCGATTCGGTTCCCGTCCGTCTCCGGCGTGTCGCAAAGAATTCGTCGCGGACACTGCCACCACCGTTCGCAGACTCCGTCCTTCGCGAGGTTCGAGAGGACCCGGTGTTCAGAGATTCGGTGAGGGATCGCTGGGATCAGGAAGGGGTCGATGATGCCATCGGACGGAACTTCCTCGAGAACCCAGAGGACGCCAGGCTCGAGATCGTCGAAACCTCCAGGGACGTTCAGCTCCGTGATCTCGAGTGTGAGCTCACCGCGGCACGCGAGAAGATCGAGACACTCCAAGAGCGCCTGGTCGAGGCCAAGAAGAGGCTGTCCAGGGTGCGAGCAGAACACGAGATCGCTCTGCATCGACGCCAGAAAGCCGAGGATGCATCGCGAGCGGGGTTGTTGCGTACGATCGGGCGGTACGAGGCGGAGGTGCGCTCGGGACACCACGAAAGGGGAGAGCTCACCGATCGCATCGATGAGCTCGAGGCGGCTCTCGAGGTTGCAGAGGAGCGTGTCGTACGTTCGGTCGAACGAGCCGCCCGGCGCCGTGCCCCCGTGTCGGCACCGAGAGATGTGCATCGTGCCCAGCCACCGAAGGATCCCATAGCCTTCGCCACCTGGCTCGATACGATGGAGCGGACACAACGACCGTATCGTGAAGCCGAGCGCGTGAACGCGGTCGGCAGCACACCCCGGCCGATCACGATTCCGAGTGGGATGCAACCTGATACCCGTGAGGCGGTCTCGGCCGTCATCGCCCAGCAGCCATCGCTCGTCGTCGTCGACGGGTACAACGTTTCGGGAACGTTCATGCACGACGACTTCTCCTCTCATGCGGCTCGGGTATCGGTCATCGCCAAGGCGGAGCGTCTCGCTGCATCATGCGGTTCAGGCGTCGTGGTCGTGTTCGACTCGTCCGACGTCGAGGGCAGGCCATCGTTCCGATCCACCGGTGGCGTCGATGTCGTGTTCTCACGGAACTGCACGGCTGACGACGAGATCGTCGAGATCGTCGAGAGTGTCGGCGAGCGAACCGTCGTCGTGACGACCGATCGGGAACTGCGAGAACGATGTGCACGGTACGGTGCCGTCTCGCTGTGGTCGAACGCCTTTGTGGAGTGGGCGAACTGCTAAACACATGCTTGGAACACACCGATAGATAGTCCAGCGATCATCCGGAGTTCTGTGGCTGCCACGCTTTCGCGTTCACATCTCGACAATCCCCATGTGTCGCAGTCCACGCGTGCAGCCGTGACCGGGCGTTGGCACGAGATGCGCCGCTTGACGGGCCTGATCGCCGTCGTTCTCTCGGTCACGAGCGGCCTCATGCTGTCGTGGCCGGCGATGGCGGTGATCTCCGTGCTTGGCCTCGGTCTCGTCGTCGACTCCATCCTTGCCCTGCGAACCGACCGGGTCGCGACCGGGCCGACGCTCGTCGCCGATATCTCCCTCGCCGGTTTCGCGATGATCCTCATCGGCGTCCCATCGGCGGCGATCGGCGTGATGGTCGCGTATTTCGTGCTCGTCGTTGCGGTCCTCGGCCGGTCCGCACGTTCGTGGTGGATCGGTCTCTACGCGATCGTCGTCGGCGCGGCCGCATCGGTTGCAACCATCCCTCATCTGACTGCGGCTCACAGTGGCATACACGCCCTCGTGGCGGCGATCATCGTGGTCGCCGTGTTCGGGATGTCGACCATCTCGATGGTGCGAGAGTTCGTGATCGTATCGAAACTGGGAAGTGAGTCAACCGGGCGTCGGATCGAGATTGCGGACGCGATCGCGAGGGCCTCGAGGGCCATGGTCGCAGACGACGACGCCGGTGCCCTCGCCCGATCGCTCGAGCCCATCCGCGAGGCGCTCGACGTCTCTGTCGTGTT
>VAPL010103732.1_pt1 | contig 21336 bp, 19 predicted proteins | sample 3395061 | NCBI WGS metagenome assembly VAPL01 (sample SAMN08290444, study PRJNA428436) | hydrothermal vent metagenome | isolation source: Deep-sea hydrothermal vent chimney 2 | place: Pacific Ocean: Juan De Fuca Ridge | depth 2182 m m | reverse complement strand
TGGCCAGGGCCCGGTTCAGGGCGGCGCAAACGTCGGGCACGCTGTCGATCAGCGTGCCGTCCAGATCCATAATCAGCGTCGGCATGGGCGGTCTTTCCAATCAGGTTTCGGCATCGGCCATATTGCGGATTTTACGGTCGCCGCTGCGCAGCCAGATCAGGCCGCCCGGCAACGCCATGAATATAGCTATCAGGCCAAACAGGATGGATAAAACAACCGCGCCATCGGTGGGAACGCCGATCAGGCCGAAGGCGGTGACCATGGCCGCTTCCCGCACCCCCCATCCGGCGATTGAAATAGGCAGCGTCATCAGCAGCAAAACCGGCGGCACCAGAACCATGCAGTCGATCCAGGTAACGTCCAAATCCAGCGAAGCGGCGATAAGGTAGATGCCGAAGGAAACATTGGCGTGCCCGAAAAGCGATATCACCATCACCTTTAGCGCGTGCCGGGGCGACAGAAAGACGGCCCTGGTGTCGGCGGCCAGCGCGGCCAGGCCGCGCACAAGCCGCAGGTGGGCGAACCGGGACGGCAGGTTGTCCAGCACCATCAGCAAGGCAAGCCCGGCGATGCCGCCAAGCGCCAGAACGGTAACGGCGGGAACGATCCACCGGGCGTCCGCCGCGCCGACCCGGTCGGTAAAAAACGGCACGGCGATAACCACCAGCAATACCAGGCCGAGCACGGTCGCCACCCGGTCCAGCATAACGCCGTTGACGGCGCGGCTAAGCAGCGTGCCCGATTTGTAGGTTTTATATATGCGCACCGCGTCGCCGCCGATGGACGACGGCAACGCCTGATTAAAAAACAGTCCGATATAGGTGATTTCAAGGACTTTCAGGAACGGCAAGTCGTTGTTCATGGCCGTCATCACCGTTTTCCATCGCCAGACCAGCACCAGTATCTGAAGGCCGAACACGGCAATCGCGCCGGCCAGCGGCCCCGGTTCGGCGGTCAGGATTCTTTCCCTGGCTTCATTCAGGTCGATAGAACCCAGAAGCAGCCACATCAGGCCCCCGGAAACCAGTATTTTCAAGGCCAGGGCAATTGTCTTTTTTTTCATCTTCAAAGTCTTGAATGTGTCCTAGTCGGGCTCGAAGGCGTCTTTATATCCCCGCCGCAAGGCCGGATTCTGGCTTTCCTTGTAAAGCACGGCGGTGCCCAGTACGAGCATTTCGGTTTCCGTGCCCATGAAACAGCCAAAGGCGTCTTCCGGGGTGCAGACAATCGGCTCGCCCCGCACGTTAAAGCTGGTATTAACGATCACCGGGCACCCGGTTAGTTCCTTGAAACGGCTGATTAGGGCATGATAGCGGGGATTGGTCTCGGCGTGAACGGTTTGCACGCGGGCCGAATAGTCGACATGGGTGACCGCCGGGATGGTGGACCGGGCGACATTCAGGCGGTCGATGCCGAACAGGGCCTGTTCATCTTCAGCCATGGCCAGACGATGCTTCTTGGCGACATCGGCAACCATCATCATATAGGGGCTGTCGCGTTCCAGATCGAACCATTCGGTTAAATCTTCACGCAATACCGATGGCGCGAACGGGCGAAACGATTCCCGGTATTTGACCTTCAGGTTTAGCAATTTCTGCATTGCCGGCGACCGTGCGTCGCCCAGGATCGACCTGCCGCCAAGGGCGCGGGGACCAAATTCCATGCGGCCCTGGAACCAACCGACAGCCTTGCCGTCGGCCAGCGCCCGGGCCGCGAGATCAAGCATCGCCGGCTCGTTCAGAACGTCAAAATTGGCGCCGGCGGCGGTCAGCCGCCGTTCTATCTCGGCCTGATCGTAATCCGGCCCCAGGTATGAACCCCGCATGGCGTCGCCGCCCACGGGTACGGTCCGTGGATGCCCCAGGTGCTGGTGGTAGGCGGCCAGCGCCGCGCCAAGCGCGCCGCCGGCGTCACCGGCCGCCGGCTGCACCCAGATATTCCTGAAAGCGCCATCGCGCAGCACCTTGCCGTTGGCGACGCAATTCAGCGCCACGCCACCGGCCAGACACAGGTTTTCCAGGCCGCTTTGCCGGGCCAGCGAACGGGTCATTTTAAGTATTACCTGTTCCGTCACCGCCTGAACGGAAGCCGCCAGATCCATATGGCGCCGGGTCAGCGGCTGTTCCGGGCGGCGTGGCGGGCCGCCGAACAGGTCGTCGAAGGGCCGGCTGGTCATGGTCATTCCGGTGCAATAGTCGAAGTAGCGCTGATCGAGCCGGAACGACCCGTCGTCTTTAAGGTCGATCAGGTTGTCCAGCATCAACTGGGCATATTTAGGCTCGCCATAAGGCGCCAGACCCATCACCTTGTATTCGCCGGAATTGACCCTGAAGCCTGTGTAGTAGGTCATCGCCGAATAGAGCAGGCCAAGCGAATGGGGGAAATGTATTTCCCTGGTGATATCAAGCCCGTCGTTATTGCCGATCGCCACCGATGTGGTCGCCCACTCGCCGACGCCGTCCATGGTCAGCACGCAGGCTTCTTCGAAGGGTGACGGGTAAAAGGCGCTGGCCGCGTGACTGAAGTGGTGCTCGGCGAACAGCAGCCGGTTCCGCCAGTCGAAATCCGGGTCGAACTCCCGGAAGCGTTTTTTCAAAAGCTCCTTCTGGAACAGTTTTTCCTTCAGCCAAAGCGGCATCGCCTGGCGGAAAGATGCAAACCCCCTGGGCGCGAACGACAGGTAGGTTTCCAGCAAGCGTTCGAATTTCAGGAACGGCTTGTCGTAGAAAGCGACGTAATCGATCTCGGCCAAACCGATGCCGGCCCGTTGCAGGCAGAACGCGATGGCTTCTTTCGGGAAAGTCGCGTCGTGTTTTTTCCGGCTGAACCGCTCTTCCTGGGCGGCCGCCACAATGCCGCCGTCGTCGATCAGGGCGGCGGCGCTATCGTGATAGAATGCGGAAACACCCAGGATGCGCACGGTAACCGGCTTCCTAAAACTGGCGGGTCATGGTATCCGGCCCCGGCCCCGGCGGGGTGCGATGGACCCAATAGCTTTCGGCCCGCCGGTCGAAACCCAGATCAAGCGGCGTTTTGCCGCGCCATCGCATGATAATGGCAGTTGGGGTAACGGCCAGAAAGAACACCAGGGCCATGATAACCGGGTTGACGACGGCATGCAGGATCAGGCCGAAACGGAACCACAATATATTTAGCGGTCTCAGGATGTTGGGGGCGGTCAGCGCCAGCACAAGGAAGCCCCCGGACACGATCAGCGCCCAGCCGCGAATGTGATCGACGGCCCACCCGGCATCGCCCGGCGGCAGCACCGCGACAATCAGGAAAACGGCGGCGAAGACCATGCCGAACGATTTTTCCGATCCGGCATTGGGGGGATCGTTTTTGGTCAGGTTATCGTTCACAGAATGCTTGTTTGACAACGTCATCCTCTCGTATTGCGACACGGTGTACTATATGTTCGATGTTTGAACAAAGAATAAAGCCGTACCGTTGCCAGCGAAACTTTCCACGAATGCCCAGCCCCATGCGCCAGACGAGCAAACCATGCCACCCGCCGCACCCATGACCGATAACCCGGAACGACGTTTCGGCCCGCGCAATACCGGGCGGTTGCTGGGTGGGGTGGCGTTTCTGATGCTGCCGGTCGCCCTGTTCGCGCCGAAAGGGCTGGCGCCGTTGTTTATTATCGCCGCGGTGCTGGTTATCGCCATGAATTTTGATGCCGGGCGGTTGCGCTCGGTGCTTGGGCGGCCCGTCGCCCTGCCGCTGGCCGGATTTTTGCTGTTCGCCGCGGCCAGCGCCGTCTGGTCGATCGAGCCGGCGGCGACCCTGCGGGCGACGCTGATTCTGGCCCTGACCTTTTTCGGCGGCCTGTATCTTGTCGAAGTCATCGACCGGCTGGAAAAACGGCAGCTGGACGTTTTCCGCATGGGAATCATCGCCGGCGGGGTCCTGGGTTTTGCCCTGATAGTTTTCGAACGTTCGACCGGGGCGTTGCTAAGCCGCGCCATTCTGGCGGCGAAGGGCGATGTTATCATCCCGCTTACGAACTACATGCCCCAGCTTAATGCCGGCATGTCGGTGTTTGCCCTGCTGGTCTGGCCGTGGGCGTTGGCGGTCAGAAGCCGGCTTGGCGTCGGGGCGATGGTGCTTGGCCTGCTGGCCGGACTGGCCGTGATTTTTCTAAGCAGCGCCGACACGCCGATTCTGGCGCTTTTGACAGGGCTGGCGGCGGCGGCGGTATCTCTGCTTTCAAGGAGGATGGTGCTGGCGTTTCTGACCGCCCTGACCATCCTTGGCGTCGCCGCCGCGCCGCTGATCCCCGGCGCCCTGCCTAACCCCGAAACCGAGGCCCGCGCCTACGCCATGCTGTCGCATTCGGCGGTTCATCGCCTGGCGATCTGGCGGACGGCGGCAAAACACATTGCGCAAAGCCCGGTCGCCGGCATCGGCCTGAACGGCACCCGGTTTCTGTACAGCAGTTCGGATAAAGTTCAGCGCTGGTATGCGACCGACGACCCGAAATTGAAATGGGGCAATTTCGCCGAGCCGATTCCCCTGCACGCCCACAACGGCGTCCTGCAAATCTGGCTGGAACTGGGCGGCGTCGGTGCGGCGCTGTTCGCCGGGGCGTTGTTGTTGCTGCTGCGCCGGATCGGCCGGGGGTGCTGCGATGGCGTCGCCACGGCGGCGCGTCTGGGCATGCTGGTCAGCGGGCTGGTAATATTTTCCAGCAGCTTCGGGCCGTGGCAGAACTGGTGGCAGGCGGCGATATGGCTGTCTATCGCGGCGATGACGGCGGCGCAACCGGAAAGAATCAAGGCCTGATATAGGCGTTCCACCACAAGGCGAAGTTCAGCAGGTACCAGGTCTGGCGGGGGGATTTCTCCGGTGATAGCCGGCGCACCATTTCCGGGTCCAGAAAGTCGGTTTCCCGGCAAAACGTGTCCAGTATCTGCATGGCCTGCCGGCCCAGCCGACCGGTCACCCAGTCATCGATCGGCACGGCGAAACCCTGTTTGCGGCGGTCGATAATTTCGTCCGGGATCAGGCCGCGTACGGCTCGTTTCAAAATATGCTTCAGTTCGCCGCCACGGGTTTTGGCGGTCGCCGGGATGGCCATGGCCAGGTTGACGAAATGGTGGTCAAGGAACGGCACCCGGGCTTCGATGCTGGCGGCCATGCTCATTTTATCGACCCGCATCAGCAATAATTCCGGCAGCCGCAGGTTGATATCAAGATAGGTCATCCAGTTCAGCGGCGAAGTGTCCCAGGCGTTTTCCTCGAAGCGTTTTCGAATCGGCTCCAGTACATCCCACGATGTCTTGCCGGCAAATTGTTTCCTCAGGCGGGGCGACAGATAGCGCTTTTTCTCGGCATCGGTGAAGGCTTCCGCGCCACCCCAGAAAATCGGCTGACCGTGGGCCGCCCGGCGCAAGAATTCCGTATACAGGCGGTCGCCCAGGCCCATGCCGCGAAGCGCCGCCAGCAGTGTTTTTTTCAGGAATCCGGGCAGCGGCAGGGCATTGGCCCGTTCCAGCGCCAGAAAAATTTTCCAACTGCGATACCCCCAGAACAGCTCGTCGGCGCCCTCGCCGACCTGACACACGGTAACGCCGTTGTCGCGGGCCAGTTTCGAGACAAAATATACCGGCACGCATACCGGATCGGCGATCGGCTCGTCCTGATGGGCGATCATCTTGGGCAGGAAATCCAGCAAGTCGTCCTGGCTGATTAAATATTCATGGTAGTCGGCGCCGACTTTTTCGGCGATCATCCGGGCGTAGGGAAGTTCATCGGCGACACTGCCCTGATCGCCCTCGTAGCCGATCGAAAAAGTCTTGACCGGTCGTTCTTCGTCTCTGGAAAACAGCGCCAGATTGGAACTGGAATCGATGCCGCCGGACAGGAACACGCCAATCGGCACGTCACCGGCCTTGCGGTAGTCGACCGCCGTTTGCAGTTCGTCCAGGACGGCGGCGGCGATCTCGGCGTCCGATTCGGCAAGCATCGGCGAGACCTGGTCGAAGACATCCCACCATCGCGCGGTCTTGCGGGCGCCGTCGGCGCCGATCCGCATCCAGGTCCCGGCCGCCAGTTTTTCGATGCCCTCGAACAGGGTCATCGGCGCCGGCGCGGTCAGGAACGACATATAATGAAAAAATGCCTCTTCGTTGACCGCCCGCGGACGTTCCGGCCCGGCCAGAATGGCCTTGATTTCCGAGCCGAAAACAATGCCGCGATTATCGATGGCGTAATATAACGGCTTGATTCCGATACGGTCGCGGACCAGCCACAGGCTGCGGTCGGCGCCGTCCCACAGCGCGAAGGCGAACATGCCGCGAAACCGTTTCAGGCAGTCGATACCCCACTGCCGGAAGGCATAAAGCACGACTTCGGTATCGGAATGGTCGGTTTGCCATTGGTCGTGGCCCAGGGCCGTAAGCTCTTCGCGCAATTCCCGGTGGTTGTAGATTTCGCCGTTGAAGGCTATGCCCAGGCTACGGTCGGCGGTGAACATCGGCTGCAAGGCCGCCGCCGACAGGTCGATGATGGCCAGCCGGCGGTGGGCCAGCCCGATGGTCCGGCCCGCGTCGGCCCATTCGCCGCTGCCGTCCGGTCCCCGGTGCGCCATGGTTTTGCCCATGGCCGACAGCATCGCCTTGTCGACCGGCCAGGTCGCCGCATCGAATGACAGGATACCGGCTAATCCACACATGCTCTACATTTCCGAGTTATTATGAACAACCTGTTGGGACGTCACATCTAGCCATAAAAATCCCTGTACCATTCGGCAAACCGGGCGACGCCTTCCCCGATCGACGTGCCGGGCCGATAGCCGACATCACGGCGCAGCGTTTCCACATCGGCCCAGGTATCCCGGACATCGCCGGGCTGCATGGGCATATAGTTGCGGATGGCTTTCAGGCCAAGGCTGCTTTCCAGCGCGGCGATGAATTCCATCAGGTCGACCGGCTCGCTGTTGCCGATATTGTAAAGCCGGTATGGTGCGGTCGTGCTGGTCGACGGGTCGGGCGGGTCGCCGGGGGTATGGCCTACCGGTTCTGGGCGGTGGTCAAGCACCCGGATCACGCCATCGACGATATCGTCGATGTAGGTGAAATCGCGGCTCATTTTGCCATCGTTATAAATATCGATGGGCCGCCCCGCGATAATCGCCCGGGCGAATTTAATGGGCGCCATGTCGGGCCGGCCCCAGGGGCCGTAGACGGTAAAGAACCTTAGCCCGGTGGTTGGAATACCGTACAGATGGCTGTAGGAATGGGCCATCATTTCGCCCGCTTTCTTGGTCGCGGCGTACAGGCTGACCGGATGATCGGTCGGGTCGTTTACGGCATACGGCAGCTTGGTATTGGTGCCGTAGACCGAACTGGACGATGCGAAAACCAGATGCCCGACGCCGGCGGCGCGGCACCCTTCGAGCAGGTTGAGAAACCCCAGCAGGTTGCTTTCGGCGTAAGCATGGGGGTTTTTCAGGCTGTAACGGACCCCGGCCTGGGCCGCCAGATTGACCACCCTGGTCGGCTTTTCATGGGCGAACAGCCGTTCCATGGCGGCCCGGTCGGCCAGGTCGATGCGGGCTTCGGTATAGCCGGGATGATCGCCGATCAGGGCCAGGCGGGCAATTTTCAGGTCGACATCGTAATAATCATTCAGGTTATCCAGGCCGATAACCCGTTCACCTTGCGCCAACAGCCGCCGGGCCAGGGCGTTGCCGATAAATCCGGCGCTGCCGGTAACCAGAATTGACATCGTCATATCCTTTGATAAACGCCCCGGTATAGCCAATTCACCGGTTCACAGAAAGTCTTAACTTTTGATCCGGTGCAATCGCCACTTGATGCGGACGCCGCCGCCATCGAGGCGGCCCGAGACGACGATCTGTTCGGCCCGCCGGGGACTGTCCGGCCGGCCGAGATAAATGCTTTCATCAAGCGACACGGCGCCGCCGGAGCTTTGAAAATGCCACCCCGTACCGCCCGCCAGCCGCAGCAGCACGGCGCCGCCTTCGGCCCGGGAGGCATCGACATCGGGGTGCAGATGAAAGCGCACCGCATATTCCCGGCCGCCGTCGCCTTCCAGGATATCTTCGCCCCGGATATCTTCGCCGGCGGCGTCGACAAACAGGTTTCGCAGATGGCGGACGCCAAGGGTGCCGTAATATCCGTTATGGCCGGTTTCCAGCCACAGGTCGCCATCCGCTTCCTTGCGCCGGCAGGTCACATCGGTCGGGCCGGCGCCGATGCGGCCGTCGTCCAGAAATTCCAGGGAATTGGTCTCGTCGACGATCAGGGTCGAATGGGCGGCGGTGGCGCGCATGGCGTCACGCCAGTCCCGGTCTTCACCCGGTTTTGCGCCACAGTTGACAATCATCCGGTCCTTGCCGTGACTCATTTCGAAGCTCAGCGTGCCGGCGTGGGTATTCCGGCCCGGTTCGGGTTTGCCGGTATCGACAATTATCACCGTCCGGCCGGCCCCCAGTCGCTGAAAACCGCTGTGCGGGGCGCTGGTCAAAGCCTTGCTCCGGACTTCCGTGTGGCTCAGGACGATATCGATATGGGAACGGTCATCCTCGCACGATCCGTTGAACAGGGCCAGACGGCCATCGCCATGACGGAAGGCGCGCAGCATCGGCGCCATACGGTCGATGGCCCCCTGCAATTCGTGCGGCGTTTCCAGATGGGCCTCGGCCAGCAGGGCCTGGATTTCCAGGCAGGTTTCCAGTACCGACAGGTGCAGCGACGGGTTGCGTTCGATCTGGCCGCCGTCGGGTCTGATCTGGTTTAGCAGTTCCCGGCACAGGGATTTAAGGCCGGTGTCGAGCATGGATTCGGCGCCGGGCAGGCAAACGGCGGCTTCGATCAGCCCTTTCAGGGCGTCGAAGGCTCGCCCGTCCGGGGGCATGGAATCGATGCAGCGGCCCTGGTGACGGGCCTGGGCGATCATCGAGCCGAGCATCACCCGCCGGGTCTTGTCGTCGCCCCGGCTCAAAACCGGGAATGCCGTAAACCAGGCCGACAGACGGGCCCCCAGCACATCGGGCCGCCATGCCAGCGGGTCCCAGCGCCCGAAGTTCTCGGTCCATCCCTTGACCAGGTGGCGGGCCAGCCTGAAGGCTTCGTCCGAGCCCACCGCCAGCAGGTCGCCAAGCCAGGAAAACCCGTGCAGCGCCGCCGCCTGGGCCGGATTCGCGGGTACGTTGCGCCACGGCTCGTCACCAAGCTGGCAGGGGTGGGACAGCAGCATGATTTCGCCCTTCAGGACGGCCTTGCCGCCGGTGGCGTCGCCCGGGCGGATACGGGGCGGCGCCAGGCGCAGGCCGGCGGGGATATCACCGCGCAGCGTCATGGCGTAAAGCGGGCTGGCGTACAGCAGTTGTTTCAGCGCCCTGACGGTTCGTGCCGGGATGTGCCCTGAACCACCCGTGCTGGATCTCGCCCTAATCATGGTGTCGGTAATACCAAACTACACAAATAACGGATTCGGAGATTATAAACGTGGTAGCAGGTTCGCCAAACCGGGGCAAGCTAAGGACTTATAACCGAACCAGCCGGGCGGCGTAAAAGCCATCCATTCCGCCGCTATCCGGCAGATGGCACGGCAGGGTGCGAAGGTCGCCATCGGGGCTTAGCAGTTCCGTGCAGCCGCAAATTTCCGCAGCGTCAACGGGTTGTCTGCGGAAATCCGGGTTGTCGTTCAGGAACGCCGCGACGCGATCCGGGCCTTCTTCCGGTTGCAGCGAACAGGTGCAGAATATGACCACCCCGCCGGGCCTGACCATGGCCCCGGCGCTGGCGAGCAAGGCCGCCTGGGGGCGGCCCAGATTGATCATGTCCGCCGGGGTTTTCAGGTGGGCGACATCGGGGTGCCGGCGCATGGTGCCGGTCGCCGTGCAGGGGGCGTCCAGCAGGACGGCGTCGGCCGGTTCCGAAGGCCGCCATTGCGTGGCGTCGGCGGCGACCGTCAGCGCCGGCAGGTTCAGCCGCTGCATGTTTTGCCGCAATCTTTCAAGCCGCCGGGATGATCGGTCGACGGCGGTGACGATGGCCCCGGCGGCGGCCAGTTGGGCGGTCTTGCCGCCGGGCGCGGCGCCCAGGTCGATCACCGATTTTCCGGCGATATCGCCCAGCAGCCGGGCCGGAATAGCCGCCGCCGCGTCCTGCACCCACCAGGCCCCGGCGTCGAAACCGGGCAGCGCCGGCACTCCGCCCTGTTTCGATACGGCTTCGCGGCCCAGCCGCAGCGATCCGGTCGGCAACAGCCTGGCGTCCAGGCGTTCGGCCCAGTGTTCCGGGTTGGCGGCGACGGTCAGGTCCAGGGCCGGTTCCAGCAGGTGGGCCTCGGCAATGGCGCGGCAGGTTTCCCGGCCATAGGCGTCGGTCCATGACCGCCACAACCAGTCCGGCGTGTTGCGGCGGGCGGCATCCTGTCCGCGTTGCATCTCCGGGCCTTCCCGGACCAGCCTTCTAAGGACGGCATTGACCAGATTGCCGTATTTTTCGAAGCCCCGCTCCTTGCATATCCGGACGGCCGAATCGACGGCGGCGTGGGGGGCGGTGCGAGTGAACAGCAGCTGGGCCGCGCCCAGGCGCAGAATGTCGGTTACCGGGCCGGCCTTACGTGGCAGGGGACGTTCCAGGCAGCGGTCGATCAATTCATCTATCTGACCCAGCCGCCGCAATGCCGTTGACAGCAAATTGCGGGCGAAGGCCCGGTCGCGCCGGTCCAGGCCTTTGAACAATGACGATTTGTCGAGGGCGTCATCAAGGGGGGTGTGGCGATGCAGTACGGCGATAAGCAGGTCGAGCGCCGCCTGGCGCGGGATAAGAATATTTTCAGTCATTTCCGTGGGTCATTGTTAGTGCAACTTGGCATTGGCCGTGCCATTCTATCGCTTGTGACAAACGGGAGGCAAGATGGCCGACGAAGAGCAAAATCCGGACCCGGTCGATTCGGCGGACGGGACCGTCGAAATAGCGGAGCAAACGGCGACAACGGAACGCGGCGGACCGAAGGGGCCGGAGCCGACCCGCTATGGCGACTGGGAAAAAAAGGGCCGCTGCATAGACTTCTGAACCGGAAATCCGGCACTGGGAACATAGATGGCATTGAAATCGGTAATCGACTGGCTGGTCAGGCCGCCCGCCCCGACGGCTGGCGGTATTTCGGGCTCGGCGCAGGCCGGTCGCGGGGCGATCAATATCCTGGTCTGTGATTTTGACGGCCCCGAAGGCCGCCAGGCGGCGCAGCGGATGCTTGTTTTTCTGAAAGGCGGGCCACGGGTCCATGTTCAGCACATGGCCCGGAAACTGAAACTGTCGGGCAAGGGCGGATTGGTCAAGCAATTGCTGGCGGCGGCGGCAACCGGCCGCAAATGGCTGGCCGGATCTTCCTGCGACGTGCTGTTGTGGGGCGAAACGGCGGGACCGGAAGAAAATATGACGATCCGCTTCCTGTGTGCGACCGCCGACGCCGACAAGCAGGCCGGCAGTTTTGGCCTGGGCGACACCCTTGAGCTGGCGACCAACTATGACGCCGATTCGGAAAAACTCGTTTACGCCGCCGCCGTCGCCGCCGTCGCCCCCCGTAAACCGGAGCCGGTTCGCCGGGAACTGGCAAAAATTCTCGACGCCGCCGCCGAATCGCTGTCGCCATACATCGACGCGCCGCCAAATGAACTGGAAAATAGGCGCTTCACTTCGTTCATGACCTGCCTTGGCACGGTTTTCGCGGCGCTGTGGCGGGTCGGCGGTGACGGCACCCGCCTGGACCGGGCGATCAAGGCCTACCGGGCCGTCCTGTCCCGGCAATACGATCCGGACGATCCCCTGGGTTATGTCCTGACCCAGAATCATATGGCGTCCGCCTTGCAGGCGCTTTCGCAACGGGATAACAAGCCCGAGCCGCTGAAATACGCCGCCGAGTGTTACCGCAGCATCGCCACGGCGCTTGGTCCCCATACCCATGCCAACGACTGGGCGCTGGCCAATATTCATCTTGGCGACGTGCTGGTCAGTTTATCCGCTTTCGGCGATCAGGAAAAATACCTGAAAGGCGCCAGCGGCGCCTATCAGGGCGCGCTCAAGGTTTTTACCCGTCAGTCCAACCCCGGACCGTGGGCCCAGTTGATGAATCAGCTTGGGATGACGCTGATGACCCTGAGCGAAACCGCCGAGGGCAACCGCCCGCTCGAACAGGCGGCGTCGTGCTTCCGGCAGGCCCTGGAAGTGCGGCGGCGGGACGTGGCCCCCCTGCTGTGGGCGCAGACCGCCAACAATCTGGGCGCGGTTACGTTTTCGATTTACAGATACAGCAAGAACAGCGTCCTGCTGAACGAAGCCGCCTCGTGCTTCGAGGGCGCCGCCGAGGTTTATTCGGAACACGGGCGCGCCAATACCGCCCGCATCGCCAACAACAACCTGCAACGTATCCGCCAGATGCAGGCGGAATAAATCCGGGCTTTCCGGTATTACCTGTTCTGGCGGTTTTCGATCAGGTCATCGACCACGCCGGGGTCGGCCAGGGTCGAAATGTCGCCCAGGGTGGCGTAATCGTTTTCACCGATCTTGCGCAAGATTCGCCGCATGATCTTGCCCGAACGGGTCTTCGGCAGGCCGGGCGCCCATTGCAGCCAGTCGGGCGAGGCGATCGGGCCGATTTCCTTGCGCACCCACTGCACCAGTTCCTTCTTGAGCGCATCGGACGGTTCGACGCCGGCGTTCAGGGTGACGTAGGCGTAGATGCCCTGCCCCTTGATCTCGTGCGGGGCGCCGACGACGGCGGCCTCGGCGACATCGTGGTGGGCGACCAGCGCGCTTTCGACTTCTGCCGTGCCCATGCGATGGCCCGACACGTTGATTACGTCGTCGACCCGTCCGGTTATCCAGTAATAGCCGTCTTCGTCGCGGCGGCAGCCGTCGCCGGTGAAATATTTGCCGGGGTAGGCGGCAAAATAGGCCTGCACGAAACGGTCGTGATCGCCATAAACCGAACGCATCTGACCGGGCCAGGAATCGGCGATACACAGGTTACCCGATGTCGCGCCTTCCAGGACCCGGCCATCGGCATCGACCAGTTGCGGCCGGATGCCGAAGAACGGGAGGGTCGCCGAGCCGGGCTTCAGGGCGGTGGCGCCGGGCAGCGGGGTAATCATGATGCCGCCGGTTTCGGTCTGCCACCAGGTATCGACAATCGGACAGCGGCCTTCGCCGACGACATTGTTGTACCACATCCAGGCTTCCGGATTTATCGGCTCGCCGACGGTTCCAAGCAGCCGCAGCGATTTGCGCGAGGTCTTTTTTACCGGACCGTCGCCGTCGCGCATAAGCGCCCGGATCGCGGTCGGCGCGGTGTAGAAAATGTTGACACCGTGCTTGTCGCAAACCTGCCAGAAGCGCGAACTGTCGGGATAGTTGGGGACGCCTTCGAACATCACGGTGATGGCGCCGTTGGCCAGCGGCCCGTAAACAATATAACTGTGGCCGGTGACCCAGCCGACATCGGCGGTGCACCAGTAGACGTCACCGTCGTGATAATCGAACACATACTGGTGGGTCATCGCGGCGTATACCATGTAGCCGCCGGTGCTGTGCAGCACCCCCTTGGGCTTGCCGGTGGAACCCGAAGTATAAAGGATGAACATGGGGTCTTCGGCGTTCATTTCTTCCGGTTCGCAGTCTTCCGGGGCGCCTTCGATGGCGTCATGGTACCAGATGTCGCGGCCCTCGACCCAGTCGATATCGCCGCCGGTACGCCGGATCACAAACACCTTGTCGACGGTCGTGCATTTCTTGATCGCCTCGTCCGTATTGGCTTTCAGGGGTATCGGCTTGCCGCCGCGCACCCCTTCGTCGGCGGTAATGACGCAATGGGAATCGCAATCCTGGATGCGCCCGGCCAGCGCGTCCGGCGAAAATCCGCCGAACACCACGGAATGGATGGCGCCGATCCGGGTGCAGGCCAGCATGGCGACGGCGGCTTCCGGCACCATCGGCATGTAGATGGTGACGACACTGCCCTTCCGGACCCCTTCCGCCTTCATGGCGTTGGCGAATTTACAAACCTCGGCGTGCAGTTCCCTGTAGGTAATGGTTCGCGAGACCTCCGGGTCGTCGCCTTCCCAGATTATCGCCGTCTGTTCGCCGCGTTCCGCAAGGTGCCGGTCCAGGCAGTTGGCGGAGGCATTCAGGGAACCGTCATAGAACCACTTGATGGTGACGTCGGGGGCGTTGAAATTAACGTCCTTGACCTGGCTGTAGGGCTTGATCCAGTCGATGCGCCGGCCCTGTTCGCCCCAGAATTTCTCGTTATCCTCGACCGATTGTTTATAGAGCTCGAGGTATTTGTCGTTATCGGCCCACGCCGTCCTGGCAAGCGCTTCGGGAACCGGAAATATTTCGTCTTCGGTCATTGTCGTCAGCCTCCCTGTAAAGATGCAATTTTATTGCAGACGATTATCGAAAAAATTCACGGTCAGCACAAGGTGCGTCCGCTCAGAAAAATTTCACCATCCCGAATTTCGGTGGATACGGCGGTCAACTTCTGGTCGCCGCACGGGCCGGATATGCACTGGCCGTCTTCGATGCGAAACAGGGCGCCGTGGGACGAACACAGAATAAGATTTTTTTCCGGGCTCAGGAACTTGCCGGGGGTGAAATCCAGCGGCGCACCGACGTGCGGACAACTGTTCAGGTAAACATGCACCCTGTCGCCCCGCCGGATGACTATGAAGCTCTGTTTCCGGCCATCCAGTTCGGCGACAACGACGGCGCTGTCGCCATCTGCTATATCGTCAATGGAACATAATCGATTATTCGTCATGTCGGTTTGGTGCGCCCGACCGCCCAGCGAAAGAATTCGCGGCGCAATTCTTCGATGGCCGATTTTCTGGAAATCCACAGCGGTGAATGATCGTCTTCGACGGGATCATGGAGCCGCTTGACGGCTTTGATCCGGAAAAACCGGGCCAGTTTGTTGGTGGCCCGCGCCTTGCGTATGGAAATCGAATATTCATTGGCCCGACAGGTCTCGCCGATAATTTTAATGGCCCACCCGGTTTCTTCCAGCACTTCGCGATGCAGGGCCTGTTCGGCGGTTTCGCCGTCGTCGATGCCGCCGCCCGGCAAGACCAGGCTTTGCCGCGCCATGGCAACCAGAATTTCGCCCTTTTTGTTATAGGCGATGCCGTAAACGCTGGGCCGCTCGTGATAAACGAGCCCCGCTTCCTTTTCGCCGAACTGGATAATCTTGTCGTCGATATTACTCATTGCGGCGCGAAAACCATCTTCCAGGGTTTAATGATGACGCTTTCAAACAGCCCGGCCCTGGCGTAGGGGTCGGCGGCGGCGAAGGCATCGACCGCCGCGCGGTCGGCGAAATCGACGATCAGCAGGCTGCCGTTCATAGCGTCAAAATCGTCATCCAGGGTCGGTCCGGCGATAACGATGTGGTCGCGGTGGCGTTTTAGAAATTCCACATGGTCGGGGCGGTTGTCGGCGCGAACCTGACCGTGGCCGGGTTTGTCGGTGCAGTGAACGATAAAATGCATGGGCGGACTCTCCTGTAAAATTATTGGCCCCGGCGCAGCGGCAAACGGTAAATTGCGGCACTATTCGTCTCTCATTGGCCGCGCCAGCAGGCCGGCGATGGTGGCGTCGATATCGGCGCCTTCGTTAAGGATACCGTGGACGGCGGCGCAAATCGGCGTTTCGACCCCCAGCGATCCGGCCAGCGTCGATACGGCGGCGGCGCTGTGCACGCCTTCGGCGACCGAATTGCGCTCGCCCACCACATCTTGCAGCGAACGGCCTTCGCCAAGCGCCACGCCCAATGAAAAATTGCGCGACTGGATGGCGTTGCAGGTCAGGGTCAGGTCGCCCAGCCCGGCCAGCCCGCTTACGGTTTTCCACTGGCCGCCCTTGGCCAGGGCCAGCCGGGCGATTTCCGACAGGCCCCGGGTTATCAGGGCGGCGCGCGCATTATCGCCCAGTTGCCGGCCGGCGACTATGCCGCAGGCGATGGCCAGCACATTTTTCATCGCGCCGCCGATTTCGGCGCCGATTCTGTCGGTGGAACGATAGATGCGGAAGCGGGGCGTCGCCAGCGCCTCGGCCAGAACCTTGCCCAGGGCGCCGTCGGGACAGGCCAGGGTAACGGCGCTCGGCAGCCCCAGGGCGACCTCGCGGGCAAACGTCGGCCCCGACAGCACCGCCAGCGGCGCTTGCGGTATGGTCTCGGCGCAAACCTCGCTAAGCAGGGCGCCGGTATCCTGCTCGATGCCCTTGGCGCAAATAATCGCCGCGACACCGGGCCGCCAGGACGGGGCCATGGTGGCGGTGACGGCGCGCAGGAATTGTGCCGGGGCGACCAGCAGCACGGCGTCACAGGCGGCGATGTCCGCCAAATCGGCAGTTGCCCGGATGCCGCGATCAAGCCGGACACCCGGCAGGAACGGCGTGTTTTCATGGCTTTCGTTGATAATCTCGGCGACTCTGGCTTCGTGGGCCTGCAACACCACGGCGCGACCGGCCCGTACTGCGGTGCAGGCCAGCGCCGTGCCCCAGGCCCCGGCTCCGACGATGCCGATGGTGTCGATTCCGGCACTCACGCCTTGGCTCCGGCGAAGGCGGCGGCGCTGGCGTCGGGGTCCAGCGGCCAGCGCGGGCGGGGTGCGAAATCGAGCCCGTCGGCGGCGGCCCCGATCCCCATGGCCCGTATCCGTTCGATGCCGGCCCAGGCGATCATGGCGCCGTTGTCGGTGCACAATTCGACGGGCGGGGCGACCAGGCGGACGCCGTGATCCGCCGCCAGGGCGCCCAGGCGGTGTCGCAGGGCCGAATTGGCGGCGACCCCGCCGGCCACTACCAGGGTCTCGCCCAGGGGATGGCGGGCCTTGAATTCGGCCAGGGCGTTGGCCGTGCGGTCGGCCAGGGCGTCGGCGGCGGCGGCCTGGAAAGAGGCGCAAAGGTCGGCGACGTCCTGTTCCTGCAAGGGGCCTTCCGGCAGCGCCAGGGCGGCGTGGCGGACGGCGGTTTTGAGCCCCGAAAAGGAAAAATCACAACCCGCCCGGCCCTTCATGGGGCGCGGCAGGTCGAACCGGCCGGCGTCGCCGCCCAGGGCCTGCCGTTCCACCGCCGGCCCGCCGGGGTAACCCAGGCCGAGCATTTTCGCGACCTTGTCGAAGGCTTCGCCCAGGGCGTCGTCGATAGTCGTGCCCAGGCGTTGGTATCGGCCCGCCCCCTCGACGATCAGCAACTGGCAGTGGCCACCCGAAACCAGCAGCAGCAGATAGGGAAAGGCCAATGATCGTTGCGACAGCCGGGCGCTCAGCGCGTGGCCTTCCAGATGATTGACGGCGATGAACGGCAGGCCGCGCACGGCGGCGATGGCCTTGCCGGTCATTACCCCGACGATGACGCCGCCGATCAGGCCCGGCCCGCCGGTGGCGGCGACGGCGGTCAGGTCTTCGAAGCCGACCCGGGCTTCATCAAGGGCCCGGGAAATCAGGGCGTCGATGTTTTCCAGATGGGCCCGTGCCGCCAGTTCCGGCACGACGCCGCCAAACGGGCGGTGCTGGTCAAGCTGCGACAGCACCACGTCGGCAAGAATTTCGCCATCATCGCCGACTATTGCCGCCGCCGTTTCGTCACAACTTGTTTCGATCCCGAGAACGATCATCTATAAACTCTTTACCTGTTATGGATGCGGACTTTACTCTCCGCCCGGCTTTCGGACCAACACTTTAGATACTGGGATATATCAATGGCAACTTCCTCTCCGCTTCGCATCGGCACCCGCGGCAGTCCGCTGGCGTTGGCCCAGGCCGAGGAAGTAAAGACCCGGCTGGCCGCCGCGCACTCTGAACTGGCGACCGTGGACATCGTCGTCATCAAGACTACCGGCGATAAAATTCAGGACCGGGCGCTGGCCGAAGTCGGCGGCAAGGGACTTTTCACCAAGGAAATCGATGACGCCATGCTGGATCATCGCATCGACCTGGCGGTGCATTCCATGAAGGACGTGCCGACCTGGCTGCCCGGCGGCATCGTCCTGCCGTGCATGCTGGAACGGGAAGACCCCCGTGACGCCTTCATATCGAACAAGGCCGCCTGTATTGCCGAATTACCGGCCGGTGGCGTGGTCGGCACCGCCTCGTTGCGGCGGCAGGCCCAGATTCTGCACATGCGACCGGATCTTCGGGTCGAAACCTTTCGCGGCAATGTGCAAACGCGCCTGCGGAAGCTGGCGGCGGGCGAAGTCGACGCCACCCTGCTGGCGCTGGCCGGGCTGAACCGGCTGGGCCGGGCCGATATCGCCGCCTCGGTTATCGAAACGACCGAGATGCTGCCGGCCGTCGGCCAGGGCGCGGTCGGCGTCACCTGCCGGGAAGACGACCAGCGGGCGCTGGACCTGTTACAGGCCATCAATCACCGCGAAACGGTGCTGCGGGTCGGCGCCGAACGGGCCTTGCTGGCGGTGCTCGATGGTTCGTGCCGGACCCCCATCGGCGGGCTGGCGGAATTTACTACCGACGGATTTTTTCTGCGCGGGCTGATGGTCAAACCAGACGGCTCGGAATTAATCGAAGCCAGTCGCCGGGGCGCGGTCGCCGGGGCCGACGCGGCGGCGGCCATGGGCCGCGAACTCGGCGAAGAACTGAAGCGCCGGGCCGGTCCCGGCTTTCTGGATTAGCGGCCATGCGGTTGCTGATTACCCGGCCACGGGAAGACGCCGAAAATCTGGCCGAAGCGCTGGCCGCGCGGGGCCACGAGACGGTCATCGAACCGTTGCTGGAAATCCGTTACCTGGCGATGGCGGAAGCCGACAGGGCGCGGTTGCTGGATGGCGTCCAGGCGGTTCTGGTGACCAGCGCCAACGGCCTGCGGGCCTTCGCCCTGGTGTCGGACCGGCGCGACGTGGCGGTTCTGGCGGTCGGCGATGCGTCGGCCCGGGCGGCGGTTAAGGCCGGCTTCGCCGGGGTCGAAAGCGCCGGCGGCGATGTCGTGGCGCTGGCCCGGATGGTCATTGAAACGCGGCGCCCGGAAGATGGCGCGCTGCTGCACGCGGCGGCCGGCAAGGTGGCAGGCGACTTGTCGGGGATGCTGCAAAAGGCCGGTTTCGAAGTCCGCCGCGCGGTTCTTTACGAGGCGTATAAGGCCGGCCATCTGTCGGCGGCGGCAAGCGCCGGAATCGCCGCCGGAAAATTCCACGGGGTGCTGCTGTTCTCGCCGCGCACGGCGGAAAGTTTCGTGTCGCTGATCGCCGCCGCCGGCCTGACCGGGCGGTGCCGGAAAATTACCGCCTATTGCCTGAGCGAGGCGGTGGCGGAAAAGCTGCGGGGGCTGGAATGGGCGGCCGTCGCCGTCGCCGCCCGCCCCGATCAGCCATCGCTGATCGAGACAGTGGGGCCATGAAAAAGAGTCGGCGATCGGGCAATTTGTTGTCCCCTTCGGGGGGCGAACCCTGTTATACCCGGAGTTCCGGACCGACGGGTCCATGGAAAGGTCAGGAAGCGTGGTTATAAAGCCCCAGGAAAAGACGCCCGAAGGCAAGTCTCCGGCGAAAGCATCGGCGAAACGATCCGCTAAAAAGAAGGCGGCAGCGGACGTTGCGGCCAAACCGGACCAACCGGCGGCGAAGACCACCCCGCCGCCGCCCCGGCATCCGCCTTCTTCCGATTCGAACGATTCCGGTCCTGCAAAACAAAACGGCGCTGCCGGTATGCTGTGGGTGTTGGCGTTACTGGCCATTGTTATCGGCGGCGGTTATGCGACGCTGCCCCTGTGGGAAGGCTATGTTACGGGGCTCGCCGGGCCGCCGCAAAGTGGCCCCGCTGCGGGCGAAAAGGCGGTCGGCGCCGTTGAACCGGAACGCGATGCGATTAACGCCAGGCTGGGAGTCCTGATCGGCCGGCTGGACGCCCTGGAACGGCGGCTTGACGATGTTCGCAAGATGGTTGAGGCGACCACGTTGCCCAACGAGGTCGCCGACGCCAGCAAGTCGCTGCGGCGGTTATCCGGACGGTTGACGAAAATCGAGCAGAACAGTGAAGTTTCGGCGACGGTGCTGGATCGCCTGAACCGGCTGGAACGGGATGTCGCCGCCGCGCCGCCGGCGAAAGTGACGGCGGCGATCGGGGGGATCACCAAAAGGCTGAAAAATCTTGAGACCGTAAACGACGAAGGCCGGCGCCGGGGCGCCGCACAAACGAATGCCCAGGCGGTACTGCTGGCGGTCGGCCAGTTGCGCCAGGCCATTGCCTCCGGCGCGCCCTACACACTGGCGTTGCAGGCATTGCTGCGCATCGGCGGCAATGACAGCCGTTTAAGCGAGGCCGCCGGCGGGCTGCAGACCCATGCCGCGACGGGTGTGCCGTCCCTGAAAACCCTGACCCGGGAATACAACGCGCTGGCCGCCGAAATTACCGCCCCGGACACCGCCGGAGGATTTTTCGAACAGACCCTTAACCGCCTTAAGGCGCTGGTCAAGATCAGCCGCATCAAGGGACAGGGCGAAGGTCCGGCGACCACCGACACCCCCGCCGACAGGGCCGGGCAGGCCCTGCACGATGGTGACCTGCAAACGGCTGTCGGTATCCTGCAAGGGCTGAAAGAACCCTCCGGGCGGGTGCGGGAATGGGTCCGCCGCGCCCGGAACCGGCTTGCGGTGGAACGGTCGCTGGCCCTGCTGAACGTCTACGCGGTGTCGTTGCTGCCCCCGGCGGCGGAGTAACAAGCCGATGTTACGGGCAATCCGGTATCTGGTTATTCTCGCCGGGCTGGCGGCGGCGGCGCTGTGGCTGGCCGACAATCCCGGTCAGGTGCGGCTGCAATGGCGGGGTTATCTGGTCGAAACATCGGCGGCGATGCTGTTCGCCACCTTCGCCGTGGTCGCCTTTGGCGCCGCCGCGCTGTATCGAATTTGGGCCTTCCTGCGCGGCGTCCCGGCCGGCATCGGGCGGGCTCGCCAGGAAGGCCGCCGCCGCCGCGGCTATCTGGCGCTGACCCGCGGCATGGTCGCGGTCGCCGCCGGCGACGCCAGGGAAGCGGGGCGGCAGGGCGACCGCGCCGATGGCCTGCTTGGCGACCCGTCGCTGACCATGCTGCTGTCGGCCCAGGCGGCGCAACTGAACGGCGACGAAAAGGCGGCGGAAAAATTCTTTACCGCCATGCTGGACCGCCCGGAAATGGAATTCCTTGGCCTGCGCGGCCTGTTGTCGCAGTCGATGCGGCGGGGCGATACCGCCCGGGCCCTGACCTGGGCGCGCCGGGCTTATGCCCTGAAGCCGAAAAGCGAATGGCTGGGCAATAACCTGTTCGACCTGCTGACCCGGCAGGGCCTGTGGTCGGAAGCCGC
>VAPL010291179.1_pt1 | contig 21352 bp, 20 predicted proteins | sample 3395061 | NCBI WGS metagenome assembly VAPL01 (sample SAMN08290444, study PRJNA428436) | hydrothermal vent metagenome | isolation source: Deep-sea hydrothermal vent chimney 2 | place: Pacific Ocean: Juan De Fuca Ridge | depth 2182 m m | reverse complement strand
CATCACGATAGTGTTGCATTATTTAAGTTAATGTATAATAATGCTCTAGATCAGATATATCTGAAAAGAAAATTTGATGTATTTACAAAAGCTATAGAAACATTATATGGGGGCGTAGCTCAGCTGGTAGAGCATCCGCTTGTCACGCGGAAGGTCGCGGGTTCAAGTCCCGTCGCTCCCGCATAAAATAAAAAGAGTCTAGATTTTTCATCTCGGGCTCTTTTTGTTTTAGGTAGAGCAGGGACTTGAAAAGGTTGCCAGATATTTTTGTAAAAATATCGTACAACCTGTACTGAATCTGCAACCTATTTGTTCAAATCTTAGATTTGATTTACAAACAGCAGTCCTCTTGAGGATAATGTTCAAGTCCCGTCGCTCCGAATACTCCAGTATACTGGAGTACTTTTTGACACATCGAACTAAAATCATACGATATATCGTATGATTTACGTCGAATCTTGTCTGTTACTCCAAAATGTTACAATACTATTATGAACAATAAAGATGTCTATTTTGTTGCAGTAAAGGTTTTTCTCGAAAATGACGGAAAATTATTAATCTTAGAAGACGGTTTTGGTGACTGGGATTTACCAGGAGGTAGAATTAAAAAAGATGAGTTTGACGTGTCATTCGAACAAGTAGTAGCACGTAAAATATCAGAGGAGCTAGGAGATGATGTAAAATACACCCTCGGGAAACCTGTAGTGCATATGCGTCACGAACGAATTGAATCATCTTCTGATAATCTTAAGGTAAGAATTTTTGCTGTTGGTTACTCTGCTACATATGATGGAGGTAATATACAGCTAACAAGTCACCACAGGCAAATGCTATGGGTGGATTTGAATACATTTAAACCAGAAGAATATTTTACTGGCGGTTGGCTTAAGGGTGTAAAAGAGTACCTTTTGAAACATAAACATTAAAATAAAAAATAAATGCCCCAAGCACTTGAGCATTTATTTTTTGTTCATTTTAATGTATCGTAATGTGTGTTGCCCAGATAGCTCAGCAGGTCAGAGCACTCCCTTGGTAGGGGAGAGGTCAGCGGTTCGATTCCGCTTTTGGGCTCAGAGCAAAGCGAGGAGTTCAAAAGCGGAATCGAAAATCGGAATCCGTTGCGAATACTTGGAGCAGCATAGGGCGAGCTCGGCGTAGATTCTGTTGTGAGGAACGAACTACAAAATCAAGTGCAAAGCTCAGGAAGTGCTTAATGAATTCGAGTCTGAAAGACGAAGAATGAATTTAACAACTTGACGCCGATTTCGCTTTTGAACTCAAAATAATACGCCACCGTAGCTCAGTTGGTAGAGCAATTCACTCGTAATGAATAGGTCAGAGGTTCAATTCCCCTCGGTGGCTCAGTGTTATACTACACACATGCACGACAAAAAATCAATCCAGAAAAAAATAGTAGAGCTTGAGGCACAAATGACAGAGCCCACATTCTGGCAGGATAAAGACAGAGCGCAAGCTATTATTAAAGAAATACAAAATCTTAAGTTAGAGATTGAAGGCAGGGGTAAGTACGACGGAGGTGATGCAATCATAACTATTTTTTCTGGTGCAGGTGGTGATGACGCAGAAGACTTCTCTGCGATGCTATTTAGAATGTATCAGCGATATATTGAAAGTAAGGGGTGGGAGTGGAAGGTTTTATCGGAACACCCTAATGACCACGGCGGTTATAGAAACATATCTTTTGAGATCTCAGGAAAAAAAGTTTATGGGACATTAAAGAATGAATCTGGTGTACATCGCTTAGTGCGATTGTCCCCGTTTAATTCTAAAAGCCAAAGGCACACATCCTTTTCAATGGTTGAAGTGGTTCCAATTCTTCCAAAGATAAATGATATAGAACTTAAAGACGACGAACTAGACATACAATTTTCTACATCAAGCGGTCCTGGCGGACAAAACGTAAACAAGAGAGAGACAGCTGTACGTATAGTCCATTTACCAACTAATCTATCTACTCACGTAGAATCGGAACGTTCACAGGCTCAAAACAAAGAAAAGGCTCTTGAGATTATTAAAGGTAAGGTGTATCACAAACAGGAAGTAGATCGTAAAGCCGAGGCTAGGGGGCTGTCTATATCAAAAACAACAGAAGTTGAATGGGGCAACCAAATACGTTCATACGTTCTACATCCGTATAAAATGGCAAAGGATCATCGAACTAATGTTGAGGTGCGAGATGTTGAGGAAGTCTTAGATGGAGATATACAGGTGTTTGTGGACGCGGAGCGTGATCTAGAGTAAAATTTAGAAAATGTTATGAATGAAATGAATTACAATTTCTTAACCCTGTTACATTTCTCGCGTGAGCGAGGAGAAACGAAGCGAATGTACTGGGGTTGGCAGGTAACGCTACCCCAGTAAAATGGATGCATGTAGAAAAAGCATCCTCCCCGCCTTCGGCAGAGATTTCACAGGGTGTAAGATTTTTTAAACTAATTAATAAAACCTAACATGATTTATTTTGACAAAGTATCTAAAATTTATAATGGCGACGAGCCAGCTCTGCAAGATGTCACGCTTTCTATTGAGCCGAGTGAGTTTGTGTCAATCGTCGGTCATTCTGGCGCTGGCAAGACGACGTTATTGAAAATGCTTTTAGCAGAGGACACTCCAACAAGCGGCTCTATCTTTTTTGAGTCAACAAATATTCATACTTTAAGTAGGGAGGAACTCAATAAACTCAGACGTCGTATCGGTATGGTGTTTCAGGATTTTCGTTTAATCCCAAATAAGACTGCATATGAAAATATTGCGTTTGCTATGGAAGCAGCTGGGCGTTCAGAAGAAGAGATAGCCACAGATGTGCCGTATGTGCTTGACCTAGTTGATTTGGGTGACAAAATATGGAGTTTTCCTAGGGAACTTTCTGGTGGAGAAAAACAGCGTGTAGCAATTGCAAGAGCGATCGTAAATCAGCCTGATGTTGTTATCGCAGATGAGCCTACTGGTAACCTCGATCCTGTAAGCACTTTTGATATAGTACAAATTCTTAAAAAGATAAATGACCTAGGTACCACCATTATTCTAACCACCCATAATAAGGGTGTCATTGACTCTCTGGGACATCGCGTTATAACGATGGATGGCGGTAGTATTGTAAGAGACGATAAATCAGGCAAATACGCGCTCTAATCTAACAACGGAAACACAAGTACGTAAAAATGTATATAAGTTCTAAGAGCCTATTTACAATCTCATATCGTGTTGAAATTACCGAAATTTTTAGCGAAAAATTGTGTATTTTGGTGAAGTATATCGAGATACACTGAGGAAAAAGACGCAATTTGTAGCAAGAATTTCGGAATTTCAGTTGACAAGCTATTTTTGTTTTACAGCGATGAGGTTGTGGATAGGTTCTAAAGGTGAGTAAGGTATAATAGATGCATGTGGTGGACTAATGCAAAACGAATTATAAAATATGGTTCAGTCGGATTTTTCCGAAATAGTTTTGTCTCCATATCTACAATTTTAGTAATGACCGTAACACTCTTTGTTATCGGTTCTCTTATTTTTATCGGTGCTGTTTTAAATGGTACGTTAAATCAAGTGCGTGATAAGGTAGATATAAATGTATATTTTGTAACAACTGCAGAGGAGGGAAGTATACTTTCTTTAAAAAAGACAATCGAAGCTCTACCAGAAGTTAAATCTGTTGAGTATGTTTCCAGAGAACAAGCGCTAGAAAGTTTTAGGGAGCGTCATGCAAACGATCAATTAACACTCCAAGCACTTGAAGAGCTTGATGAAAACCCGCTAGGGGCGAGTTTAAGTATACGAGCAAAAGAGACTTCACAATATGAAGGAATCGCAATTTTTCTAGAAAATGATGTCGCTGTTTCAACCGACAATAACCCTATAGTAGAAAAGATAAACTTTTTTCAAAATAAAGTTGCCATAGAAAGACTCACGCGGATAATTGATTCTTCAGAACGATTTGGTATTGCGATCATCATCTTTCTCTTACTCGCATCAATAATGATTACGTTTAACACAATCAGACTTGCAATTTATATAGCACGTGACGAGATTTCTGTTATGAAATTAGTTGGCGCAGATAACTCATACGTTCGTGGACCATTTGTATTTGAGGGTGTTTTGTACGGGGTTGTATCGAGCATAACAACACTTATTTTGTTTTACCCATTAACTCTATGGCTTGGACCTATTACAGAAGGATTTTTCAATGATATAAATATCTTTCAATATTATCTCGACAACTTTGGTCAGATCTTCCTTATTATAGTAGGCACAGGGATAGTCCTTGGCGCGGTATCTAGTTATCTTGCAGTAAGGAAATATTTAAACGTGTAATGAGTTGCATATAATGAGAAAAAAAGACCACAGATACATATTTGTAATGGGTGGCGTAATGTCAGGTGTAGGTAAAGGTATTGCGGTATCTTCTATAGGTAAAATACTACAATCTAAAGGCTTTAACGTTAACTTGGTAAAAGTTGACCCATATCTAAATGTAGATGCAGGCACTATGAATCCCATAGAACATGGGGAGACTTTTGTGCTTAATGGTGGGCTTGAGACAGATCAAGATATGGGTAACTATGAGCGTTTCTTAGGTAAAGATATTGGAGAAGAAAATTATATTACAAGTGGCATGGTGTACCAGCATGTAATAGAAAGGGAGCGTAATCTTGGCTATAAAGGTAAGTGTGTTGAGGCAATTCCTCATATTCGCGATGAAATAGTCCGTCGGATAGAGTTAGCGGCTGATGTAAATGGTTCTAATGTTTCCGTGATTGAAATAGGTGGTACTGTTGGAGATTTCCAGAATGCATTATTTATGGAAGCGGCACGTGTAATGAAAATGGAGCACCCTAAAAATGTAATATTCATAATGGTTACATTCTTACCAATCCCAGGGAAACTTGGTGAAATGAAGACAAAACCAACGCAAAATGCAATACGACAACTTAATTCGTATGGCATACAGCCGGACATTATTATTGCACGAAGTGAAGTTGCTCTAGATAAAAAACGTAAAGAAAAGATTGCTAACCAATGTAGTGTAAAGAGTGAAGATGTTATCTCGGCACCAGATATAAAAAGCATTTATGACGTACCAGTAAACTTCGAGAGAGATCACTTAAGCAGCATTGTTATATCAAAACTCGGTCTTCAGAAGAAGGCAAAGAAGACAGACCTTTCTAAATGGAAGAGGTTTGTAACACAAGTAAGTAAGAAAAAGAGGACAGTTAAAATTGCAATAGTAGGGAAATATTTTGGTACTGGAGACTTTACACTCTCAGATTCGTATTTATCTGTTATAGAGGCAATAAAATTTTCTTCATACTACCTTGGTGTCGAGCCAGATATCCATTGGTTGAACTCAAAAGATTTTGAAAATAAACAAAAACTAGAAAGACTTAAAAAATTCCAAGGTATTATTGTACCTGGTGGGTTTGGAGAGACAGGTATAGTTGGCAAGCTTGCTGTTATTAAATACGCACGTGAGCACAAGATACCGTATTTTGGATTGTGTTACGGCATGCAACTTATGGTGATTGAGTATGCTAGAAATGTACTCAATATTAAGGATGCACAGACTACGGAAATAGATCCTAAGAGCAAGAATCCTGTTATCGATATTATGCCAGAGCAAAAAAAGAAGTTAGAGAAGAAAGAATATGGAGGGACAATGCGACTAGGGTCATACCCTGCGTATCTAAAGAAAGGCACGTTAGCACGTAAGTTATATAACAAAGAAATTGTTGGAGAGCGTCACAGGCATAGATATGAGGTGAATCCTGAATACGTTGAAGAGATTTCATCAAAAGACCTTGTGTTTTCTGGTGTTTCACCTGATAAACGTCTAATGGAGATTGCAGAGCTCTCTGAAAAGAAGCACCCGTTCTTCCTTGGTACGCAGTTTCACCCAGAGTTTCAAGCGCGTCCTCTCGACCCACACCCACTCTTTACTGGGTTTATCAAGGCTGTTATAAAACAGAAAAAATAAAAAACAGTGTTATCATTAACACTTAAAATAATGTAACAAAAGATATGCATCAAGGAAATTGGAAATGTGGAGGTTGTGGTGAAGCAATAACAGAGCTCCCGTTTGAACCGCGTGGAGAAGCAGGACTTATGTGTAAAGCCTGTTTTTCTAAAAGCAGAGGAGGAAGTTCTGCGGGCGGTGGAGAAAAAACGAAGCATGAAGGTGACTGGAAGTGTAGCGGGTGCAGTAAAGCAATAACAGAATTGCCGTTTCAACCACGCGACACAAGCAACTTACTTTGTTTAGATTGTTTTAAACAAAGCCGAGCGTAATTCAAAAAGTATGTAATGTTTCAGAAAATCGACTTCACAGGTCGTTTTTCTTTTACTGATTAGTCTAACGGTAGGCATATTCTATCTGGATGTGTGATATAATAAGTATAATGAAAAAAGTTTGGAATAAAGGACTTACGAAAGAAACAGACGTGTCTGTTCGGAAAATATCTGAAACTATGCGAAATAGAAGTATAGATAATTTCTTTGCGTGGAGAGAGGAAATGAAACAAGAAGGAAAAATAAAATCTACTTACCCTTCTTTTAAAAAAGACGGCAATTTAGCTGAACTACTTGGAGTGATATTGGGAGATGGAAATATTTGTAAATTTCCAAGAACAGAAGCTTTACGTATTGTAGGCAACTCTAATAACCCAGGGTATGTTAATCGTTATGCAAAGATAGTAGAGTTAGTATTTAAAAAGAAGCCTAGTGTAGCAAAAAGGAAAGATGCAAATGCATATAACATTACAATTTATCAAAAAAAAATTAGTAAGCGCTTGAATATACCAACTGGGTCGAAACGAGATTTGAAAATCGTTGTTCCAAAATGGATTTTAACGAAAGAGAAGTATATTTGTCGGTATTTACGTGGATTATACGAATCAGATGGCTGTTACTGCGTACACGAGCCTACATATACACATAAGTTTATATTTACTAACATGAATCAGTCTTTACTAAATGTCGTTTATAATCTTCTTAAGAGACTTGGTTTACATCCACATATGACAAAATATAATGTTCAAATATCTAGGAAAGCAGAAGTGGCAAAAGCTATGAAATTATTACAGTTTAGGATATATTAGTATTGTATTTAGTATTGCCGGATCATCTAATGGTAGGATGCAAGCTTCTGGCGCTTGTCATCTAGGTTCGAGTCCTAGTCCGGCAGCTAGTGGGTTTTAGGGTATAATTTTGTTATGGAAAAAGATGGAGAGATATTAAATATTGTTAATGAAAAAGGATAGATTATTGGTGAGGAGTCTCGTGAGAAAATCCATAAAGGCGGACTACTCCATCGTGAAGTTCATGTTTGGTTATACACTCCAAACAGAGAGATTGTTTTTCAACACAGAGCAAAAAACAAAGATACATTTCCAGATTTATTAGACGCTTCTGTTGGTGGACATGTTGAGATTGGAGATTCATTTAGAGAAACAGCAGTAAAAGAACTTGAAGAAGAATCAGGTTTGAATGTTAAGGAGTCAGATGTTGTGCACATAACCACAACTAAGACTAAAAATTTTGATGAAGTCACTGGTATGACTAATCATGCATTGAGAGAAATTTTTGCATATAGATTTGATGAAAATATTTCTGAACTCGTTGTAGAGAATGGTAAATCATTAGGATTTGAAGCTTGGCCTATAGATACTGTTTTGGGTATCTCGAAAGAGGATAAGGCTAGATTTATACCAAGTATACTTAGTGAGGAAGTTCTAGATATATTTAGGAAGATAGATAAGTTAATTTAATAAAAGTTCTAACGTTGTCCCAGACAGTCAGCTGAATTTGAGTTCAAAAGACACGACGCAGGTCGTGTTTTTCGGAGCTCAGGTTCACTTCGAGGACACCCCCTTTTTTACAATTGACTTAAACTAATTAAAAGCGTATTCTATTAATGCGTGCGGCGCAGAGGTACGCTTTTTTTTATGGAAAACAAAGAAAAACAACAAGAAATCAGAAACATAGCCATAATAGCTCACGTTGATCACGGTAAAACAACACTTACTGATGCTTTTATGCGTCAGACTGGCGTTATGGAAGGAAACGTATCAATGGACTCAAACACTCTAGAGCAAGAGCGAGGTATTACTATTTATTCAAAAAACACATCAGTGCCTTACAAAGGTACTAAGATTAATATTGTAGATACTCCTGGTCACGCAGATTTCGGTTCAGAGGTTGAGCGAGTGCTTCGTTCAATTGACTCAGTGCTTTTAGTAGTTGATGCCCAAGAAGGACCAATGCCTCAAACTCGTTTTGTACTTAAGAAATCACTAGAGCTTGGACTTAAACCAATAGTGGTTATTAATAAGATAGATAAGCCAGCAGCAGACCCAGACCGTACAGAAGAACAAGTGCTCGAATTATTCTTAGAGCTTGGAGCAAACGATGAGCAGTCAGATTTTGAAGTAGTGTATGCAGTTGGACGAGATGGCGTAGCAAAGAAAAAACTAGAAGATGAGATGAAAGACCTTTCTCCAATATTAGACATCATACTTGAAACAGTCCCAGCGGCGGATCCATATAAAAAAGAAGACGCACTAAGTGCACAGGTATTTAACCTTGGGTATGACGACTACACAGGACGTCTCGCAGTAGCTCGTATTTATAAAGGAAAGATCACAGATGGCTCTACTATTTTTATAAAAGAGGATGGAGGTGCTACACGAAAAGGAAAGATAACTAAACTCTCAACATTTAATGGTTTAGAGAAGGTTGGAGTAAAAGAAGCTTTTGCTGGAGACGTTGTACTTATTGCAGGACTCAGTGATATAAACATAGGAGAAACACTTACAACAGACGAAAGCACAGAACCCATGCCAGCCATTTCTGTCGATGAGCCGACAATAGGTCTTGAATTTATGCCGAATTCATCACCGTTTGCAGGAAGAGAGGGGAAGTATGTAACAAGCCGTGAAATAAAAGAACGTCTCGAGAAAGAACTTGAGATAAACGTAGGTTTACAGGTAGATTTTAATCAAGGTGGAGCGTTTAAGGTGTATGGACGTGGTGAGATGCACATTGCAATCTTGCTTGAGAATATGCGCCGTGAAGGGTTTGAGGTTATGGTATCTCAACCACAAGTTATTATCCGTGAGGATGAAAACGGTAAGAAGCAAGAACCATTTGAAGAAGTAACCATTGATGTACCTGAGCAATTCCAAGGAGTTGTTATTGAGAAACTCTCAAATCGAGCATTTGTTATGCAGAATATGATTGTAGACGGTAATCAAGTTAGGTTAATTTTTGAAGGACCAACTCGTGGACTTCTTGGATATCGTGGACAATTTACTATTGATACAAAAGGCGAAGGAATCTTATGCTCTCAGGTGCTTGGCTTCAAACCCTTTGCAGGTGAAGTGAAGAAGCGTGCAGTAGGGTCTATGGTGTCTATGGTTACAGGTAAGGCTGTCGCATTCGCACTATGGAATCTCCAAGAACGAGGAGTTATGTATATCGGACACGCTACAGAGGTATATGAAGGTATGGTTATAGGGAATACATCAAAAGGTGAAGAAATGGCAGTAAACCCAATAAAAGGAAAACAGCTCACAAACATTCGCGCAGCCGGTTCAGAAGAAGCAATCGTATTAATACCTCACATAGCAGTTACTATAGAAGGAGGTCTTGAACTTATGCAGAGGGACGAATATTTAGAAGTAACACCAACATCAGTGCGATTACGTAAACAATTTCTCAAAGAAAACGAACGAGTAAAGCAGAAGAGAGGGTAACCAAACCTCGAGGTTTATACACACTCTATCCACATCATATACACAGAATTATTCACAAATAGATTTGCCCAAATTTCTTATTGGAGTATCATTTTACATAAGACTAGAGAGTTGATGATTGATCTTGAGTTTCTTTCGCAAGAGAGAAATAAAAGAGAAGTCAGCGAGTCATGCAAATGACTTATAGACACTCTGGGCAAACAAGAAACGCCGCGCAAGCGGTGTCTTTTGTTTCTAGTGTATTGTATTTTCTTCGAGAAGGTTTTGATGAAATCTTGGGTTACAATATACACATTTAATATGAAATCAAAACAGTATAAAATGAATACAGAAGTGTGGGTGTATTCAGGTGTTATTCCGTGGCACTTTATAACTGTAGATAAAGAAGAGTCAAAAGAAATTAAAGAAAAATATGGAAAAGTACGAAGAGGGTTTGGCTCTATACCAGTAAATGTGAGGGTAGGGAATACGAAATGGAAAACGTCAGTGTTTCCAGTTAAAGACGGAACTTATATGTTGCCAATCAAGGCCAATGTCCGAAAAGAAGACGATTCCTCGCAAGGAATCGCGCCCAAAGGCGTTAAACAAGAAACCATAAACTCTATGAAGATAAAATAACAATTACACTTAAGTTTTGATATAATTAACACATATGGAAACACAAGAAAATGTAGTAAAAAATAATAATGAATATATTAATAGCGGTGAAGTAGAAGATAGCCTAGTTCAGGTTATTGTTTCGATTCCAGAGAAGTCATCCAGACTCCTTGCTGGACTCACGTTACTTTTACTCATTCCTAAGATTATTCTTTTGATCCCGCACTTGATCGTACTTTGGTTTTTAAGAATTGCAGCAGTTATAGCTGGTATATTTGGACAAGTTATGGTGTTGTTTACAGGAGTATATCCACCAAAAGTTCACTTGTTTGTTGTTGGTGTTATAAGGTGGCAAACACGAGTTATTGTATATATAACTGGACTTCGAGATGAATACCCGAGATTCACTCTCGATAAATAAGAAGCTGTAACTAGTAAATACTCGATAGTTTTTCGTAAGATTTTTTAATTAACACACAATATATGATCAAAAAACAAGAAGTACTCATTTTTCTCTTAAGGGTTGGTTTGGGATGGTACATGTTCTGGGCTGGAATTACAAAAGTGCTTAATCCAGAATGGACTTCTGCTGGGTTCTTGAGTGGCGCACAATTCTCAGGTTTCTTTAATTTGTTTTTATCGCCGTTAATCTTACCTTTTATAGATTTCCTAAACGAATGGGGAGCAATCATGATAGGCCTTTCATTTATATTTGGCGTTGGTGTAAGACTATCTTCTTATTTCGGTGCAATTATGTTGATGTTGTATTATTTTGCGCATGGGTTTCCGCGCCCAGATGAGCACACGTATATAGTAAATTTACATGTAATATTTTCCCTAGTATTCCTTTATCTAGGATCTATTAATGCGGGTTCTGTGTATGGGCTTTCAGAGTGGTTGAAACAGCTATCTATCTTTAGAGACTGTCCTCGATTACGAAACTGGATGTAGTCGAAGTATAAGAAAATAAATAACCCACTAAAGTGGGTTATTTATTTTCTACTAGTAATATTTAGAATTTAAGCTGATATAAAGGTAAGTGCTTTACCCTTCTTTGTGCTACGCCCAGTTCGTCCTATCCGGTGAACATAGTCTTCAAATGTGGTAGGTAGGTCGTAATTAATTACATGAGTTACGTTGTCTACATGTATACCACGAGCAGCAACGTCTGTTGCGACTAATACTCGCACTTCTCCATTTTTAAATTTCTTCAATGCACGCTGTCGCTGGCTGTGTCCTTTATTGCCGTGGATTGATTCTGCTGATACCCTGTCCGAGTTGAGTTGTTTTGATAATTTTTCAACACTGTGTTTCATTGCACCAAAAATTATTACACGCTTGAACTCTACATTTTGAAGTAAAGAAACAAGAGTTTCATACTTCTCACTATGTTTATATCTAACAACATCTTGCGAAATGCTGTTTGTAACATCTTTTTTCTTCACAGAAATCACTATAGGGTTTTGAAGGAAATCATTAACTATTTTATCTGCTTCTTTAGACATTGTTGCTGAAAATAGAAGTGTTTCCCTGTCTTTAGGTGTATCAGATAAAATTGACCGCATATCATTAATAAATCCCATATCGAGCATACGGTCTGCCTCGTCGAGAACAACCGTTGTGATACCTTCTGGTTTTATACATTTTCGTTTAATAAGGTCGAGTACTCGCCCTGGTGTGCCAATAATAAAACTATTATCACGACGAAGAGATCGTATCTGAGGGGTTATATTCATACCACCTACACACACTGTGGAGTAAAGTCCAAAGCCTCGTGAGAGTCTATATAATTCTTCGCTGATCTGAAGCGCAAGCTCACGTGTGGGAGCCAGTATCAGAGTTTGTTTGTTCTTATCCTTAAGAGTATTTTCAATAAGTGGTATTAAAAACGCCGCTGTCTTACCAGTACCTGTCTCAGCAAGACCAATTACATCATTACCATTAAGAATTTCTGGAATTATCTGATCTTGTATTGGGGTAGGGGTTTTTAGTCCTAGTTTTGCGATTGATTGTTTAAGTTTATCAACCAGCCCAAATGTCTCAAATGAGTTTTTTGGTGTATAAACCTCTTCTTTTAATTCAGCAGGGTTTGTATTAATAAACTGTGATGGGTTGAAGGTAGGCATTTTCCGCCCTCCACCTCGTTGTGCACCACCGCGTCTAGAAGAACTTCCACTAAATCTAGATGTGCTATGGCTACGCCTAAAACCACCACTAGATTTACCTCTAAATGGCTTAGAACCTGTTTTATAATTCGAAAAAGTACGTCGTTTGCTCGAGTTTGAAGAGCTCCGACTTTGTCGGTTTTTTGTTGCTGTATTCATTTTTTTGTGTTTTAGGGCTTATTGGTGCAGGAAAGTAATTCTAAGAGTGACTGTAATGCATCAATATCGCAAAATTTAGCCCTACACGAGAATCAAAAGCTTGTCTATATAATAATATACAGAGATACATTTGTCAATATGTCAGTAGGTAGTGTGTCACAGAATGTATGTAGTATTGTATAATAACTGCATATGAAAATATTTACACATATAACAAAAGCAGAAAACAAAACGCACGATGAGGAAATTGTGCTCGTGCATGGTTCATGGGGAAGTTCAATGATGTGGGGTATGTACATACCATATTTATCTAAAAAAGGTTGGGATGTGTACGCACTTGATTTGCGCGGTCATGGTAAGAGCGAGGGAGAGCTTAGTGGTGTAACCATGCAGAATTATGTAGAAGACGTACACCAGGTAGTAGAAGAAAATAATCTCAAAAACCCTATTGTCATAGGGCATAGCATGGGAGGGCTTGTGGTGCTTATGTATGGAGCTCTGCATGAAACAAAGGCAATTGTTGCGATTGATCCAAGTCCAACGAAAGAGATCTCCGGTAGTGAAGAAAAAACATACCCAGACATATATTCCATAATGGATGCAGGAATGCCAACCAACCCATTGCAAATAATGAAGGCTCTTCCAGACATGGAGCAAGACATGGTAATGAAAATGAAAGAAATACTTGGTATGGAGTCGGGAGTAGCTCGCAGTGAACGCAAAGCAGGAATCTCAATTGAAAATGATGCATTACCAAAAGCAACTCTTTTTGTTGGAGGTGAGAATGGTGAGACGGTTCCGTTTGGAATAGGTATCAAAACAGCTAAAGCTATGGCTGAGTACTATGGTAAGGAGGTGATTGAGATTAAAGGCGCAACACATCCAGGAATCCTTATGGGAAAATATGCAGATGAGGCAGTTAAACAGGTTGAAAATTGGATTTCGAGCACATAAACAAGCATAATTAAAAATGATTGAAAATAAACGGCTCGTTCACGAGCCGTTTGTAGTATAGGTTATACACTGTATTTACACACCTTTTCCATGTCTTTTACACAAGGTTTCCTCATATTTTCCACAACTTAGTTTAAAAAAGAGGAGTGGATAACTTTTCTTTACCAATGTCAATATTGACGAGTATACTAAAGGTATGTGAAATGTGGATGGAGATGTGCAATGTTAAATGTAGATGAATACGAATCTATGTCGAACTCTTCAGACAAAAAGCCGTCTCAAACAGGTGTTGTTTCGGATAAAGTTCTGAAGCGATGGGCGATGAACACACACCGCCTGAAGGCATTTTGGAACAATTGACGCATTTCAGACGTGGTGGTTGTTTTGAACAATGACCAACTTCACGTGCTTAAGGGGCAACCGCCACACGTCGGTCGCCTTTTTTTATACTACGAATAAAATCTCCTCTGCAAGGTGCTCTTGCAGAGGAGATTGTTTTATTGCTTAGCAACTGATTCGGTCTTTATAATGGAGGACGTATAAGCTTTGTATACTTTCAAGTTCTGCCATTGTAAGATTGTGGTCGTCAACACATAAGACGTTATCTTCAGAGACCAATTCGATCAGAACAGTGCGGTGCCCACATGTTCCATAAGGATTCTTGAGACATATCAGGAGTGTGGTTATCTACCAGAAGAGCCGAGTTCTCTATGCACATGTCTGGCCACCCATAGTCAGCGTAGTTAGTTCCGACCAGTCGTATGCCTGCCCATGGTGCTGCTGACCCGTAAAGGAGGTGAAGAGCGATTCCTTCGTCAAAAGTAGACGGCTTTCGGTTTTGTATTTTCAAAACCTCCTTACAGTCCTTAATTCCTTCTAGGTCTCCTCCAAGGGATACGTCAATGGCAAGATATGTAGTTTGCGGAACTTCTTGAGTATCCTTTACCCATCTCATATAATTATGTGCTGGGTTGCCGTCAAATTTAATTTTTTCACCTGCAAATTTAATTTGTTGCACAAGGGCTTTGCGTTTTTGAAGTTTTGTTTTTCTTGGTATGCACTCGTAAGGAAACACTAGTAAGCACGAGATATTTCCAGGGTCACTTTTTGGTATATCTTGGGCTATCTCAAGCAGGGGTTCAAGTGATTGACTAAGCCCTTGAGCGTCCATACCAAAGATGATGTGTACTCCTTGTTCGATAGCAAGAGCTACCTGTAGTTCAAACAATTCGGCTGGTATTCTTCTCGCAATAATGTCTTGGTGTTTATCTAATGGAAATGAAACGTCCATTTTATCCTCCAAAAAATTGTTTTTATATACTGGAATGTTCTGAGTGATTTATACTATTAGCCAGTACATTTGTCAAACAAAGTTCTAAAATTTTGATAAAAACTCAACAAATTAATATTTATGTTACGATAGTTTTTAATGGAGCAAATCAAAAAAACAAAAAGGGAGGAGAGAGTGAAGAGCATGCTTAAAGTTTTGAAAAAACTCTATCCAGATTCTAAAACAGAACTTAACTGTACAAACAATTGGGAGCTTTTAGTCTCTGTGATTCTTTCAGCGCAGTGTACCGATAAGCGAGTAAACGAGGTTACAGAAACTCTTTTTAAAAAATATAAAACCCTTGATGATTATGTGAGAGCTACACAAGAAGAGTTCGAACAAGATATACGGCCAACTGGTTTTTACAGAAATAAAACTAAGAACATACTTGGCGCTGCTCGTGTCATAAAAGATGATTTTAAAGGAAAACTTCCAAAGACCACGGAAGAAATGCTTACCATCCCTGGAGTAGCTCGAAAGACCGCAAACGTGGTACTCGGGAATGCGTATGATATATACGAAGGTATAGCTGTCGATACCCACGTGCGTAGGCTTGCAATACGTTTTGATCTAACTGACTACAAAGACCCTGCGAGGATTGAAAAGGATCTAATGGAAATTATTCCTAAAGAAGATTGGAAATATGTAAATCATCAAATGGTTATGTACGGCCGTTATATGTGCCCAGCCCGAAAGCATGATTGTTTAGAGCATCCACTAACTAAAATATATCCTGAAGCAAATGACATTTGGCCATTGTCTAAGTAATTAAACTTATTTGAACTTGAAGCAGTAATACAAACGTTCGTTAGTACATATTTATATTAACTGTCACCACAAGTACATTAGTTAACTGGTGCACTTGGAGTGAATTGTGGTGTGATATTTCACCGTTCTTTCTCTTAGGTATTATGCTAATATGTCGGTATGAAAAAAGTAGCTATTTTTGATGTAGATGGAACTATATTTCGCTCTAGTATGGTAATTGAACTTGTTGAAACTATGATGGAGGAAGGAATCTTTTCGAAAAAAGCTTCAGAAGAATATGAGAAAGAGTATCTTAAATGGTTTGAGAGGGAGGGTAGTTACGAAGAATACATAAATGCTGTTGTAAGAGTGTTTATGAAAAATATTAAAGGAGTACATTACGGGACTTTTATTGATGTAGCGAGAAGTGTAACAGAGAGACAAAGTAAGCGTGTGTACCGATATACTCGTGACTTGATAAAAGAATTAAAAAAAGACGGATATTATTTACTTGCAGTGTCTCAATCCCCAAAAACTGCCGTAGATGGGTTTTGTAAGAATCTTGGCTTCAATAAAGTATATGGACGTCTATTTGAAATAGATGCTCAGGATTTATTTACCGGTGAAATAATTGACGAGCATTTGATAGTAGATAAAGCTGGTATTGTACAGCGTGCAGTTGGAAAAGAAGGGCTTACACTTGAAGGCTCTATAGGAGTTGGGGATACAGAAGGGGACATTTCTCTTCTTGAGTTAGTAGAAAATCCAATATGCTTCAATCCGAACAGTAACTTGTATGAACATGCTAAACGTATGGGCTGGAAGGTTGTAGTTGAGCGTAAAGATGTGATTTATTCATTATAAATTTATGTCAACTAATTTAAGTAATATAGTATGTAAAAATATGACGACACAAAAAATATATAGATCAAAAGAAGACAAGATTATAGCAGGTGTATGTGGCGGGCTAGGGGAGTATTTTGATATTGATTCAACTATTCTACGACTGGGATGGGTTGCTGTTACTGTGTTTAGTGGAATCATTCCAGGTACACTTATATATATTGTCGCTATTTTAATCATTCCAGTCTCACACAAAAAAGGACAAAGTCTACAAAAGACAGTCATTGAGGTTGGTGGACATACAAACTAGGGAGAATGTCTTTATCTTGTATCTTCAATATTTGAAGCTGGGAAGATTGAAAGTAAAAGTATTAAACTAGGAATAATAAATACAAATCGTATATCTATAAAACTAAGGAATACAAAACCAAGCATTGGTCCTGCGATATAACCAAGAGGTCGAAGCATTCTAAATAGGCTAATAGTGTCCACATCTTCTCCATTAACATGCTTAAAGAAATGACTCTCCGTCATTATCTCTATTGCGCTTGCTCCTATTCGTGTAATAAAGAGCACCGTTGCCCATATAACAAAACTAGATGTTGTTATAAAAGGAATAGCCATAGTTGATAGTCCTGCAATAATAAATCCAGCTACTAGTATTTCTTTTTCGCCGAGCCATTTGTCAGCTATTTTACCAAGGGGTATCTCAAATAATGCAAATGGGAGGAGCATAATAGCAAACAGTATTCCAATCTCAGAGAAAGAAAAACCAATAGTGTTGTGTAGAAATAGCGGTGTGTAAATAACCATAAAGGAGAAGAAAAGACGAAGAGAGAAGTATGATATAAAGATATTACGTAGATCCTTCTTTTCTTTGAACTCATTAATAACATTTCTATACTGGATTTGCTCGTATTCTAAGTTAGTAAAGCCTTTAAAATACCAACCAATAATTATAAATAGAGGTATAAGAAATGCGCCAGCTATAAAGTACATGTTTCTAAATCCGTCTCCATCAAGTAAGAAACCAGCTGTAAGAGGCGCTATAATAAGCGCTGAGTTTGTTATGGTTAAAAATATACCCCTAATGCTACCTGTTGTGCTTTCGTCACTCACCATTCTTTCAAGGAATACATCAAAAGATACCAGTATAAGTGGATATATAAGCAGGTAAGCTATAAATGCGAGAAGAGTGGCTTGTGTGTTATCAGTGAAAGCAAGTGTCCAGAAGGCAACTAGCTCAAGCGCAATAAGAACAAGTACAGATGAATAGTTTCCAAACTTCTTTAACATTTTTGGTAATAGAAATAAAGCGCCTATATTTAATATAGATCCTATTATGTATATGACACTGACATGACTATTAGAGAATCCTTCTGAATTTAGAAAGTTTGAGTTGAAGTAGACAATTAAAAATAGATGGAATGAGATAATAAAGTTAATAACATACAAGAGCCCGAAGCCTCTGTTGTTAGTTACTATTTTTTTATTTAATGAATCCATTTTTAAATTGTACTAAATTTTTATAACAATATCAGTACCGGTATTATGTAATGAGGTGCAACGATTTGTCCGAGAGTGAAACGATTGAATACAAGTTGCAGTGCCCTTACTCTAGAATAATAACAACAGTTTCATATAATCACTATATCCTAGAGTAATATAGGAACTGGTATAACGATAGGGTGCTTGTTTGTCTTCTGGAATAAGAAGGCTGCAACGGTATCGGTAATATTTTCTTTTACATAATCAAGGTCAATAGGGTGCATTCCTTTTGTTGTCTCCTCAACACTCTTTTTGATAATAAGACGAGTTTGCTGGAGTAAATCCTGAGATTCTCGTAAATATACAAAACCACGGGAAATGATATCAGGAGATTTACGCAGCTTACCTGTCTTAGGGTCTATGGTTACAATAACCACAAACATCCCGTCTTGAGCCATTGATTTTCTATCGCGAATGACCACGTCTTGTACGTCACCAATCGAGAACCCGTCTACCATCATCGGCCCTGAAGAAGCGCTCATTTTTTGTATAATCATCTTTTCTCCTTTAATGATGTCCACAATAGTACCGTTGTCTGCGAGCACCACATTTTCTTTAGGAAATCCTGCCTCAATAACAGCTTTTGCATGAGAGCAGGTCATTGAATAGTATCCATATGCAGGCATAAAGAACTTTGCGCCAATTTGTTGGTTGATCCATACAAGCTCTCCTGCGTTTCCGTGACCTGTTGCATGCACATCGGAAGTTCTGTAGTGAATGATATTACCCGCGTGTCGGTATAAATTGTCTTTAAGCCGTTGTACAGATATCTCATTTCCAGGAATTACCGACGAAGAGAGTACTATAGTATCCCTCTTAGTTAGCTTAATAAATTTATGCTTACCTGTTGCAATACGCATAAGTGCGGCAAACTTTTCGCCTTGCGCGCCAGTTGCAAGAATAACGATTTTATCAGGAGCATAATCGGCAATTTCTTGAACAGGTATAAACGTACCTCTTTTAAATTTTACTCGATTAGCTTTTTCAGCTATTTCGAGATTCACTTTAATGCTTCTTCCCTCAGCGACGATTTTTTTACCAAGAATCTCACAGATTTCGATGATCTTAATAAGTCGCTCAAACTGTGATGCAAAAGTACCAATGATAAGTCGTCCATCTGTTGCCCGTATGATTTGTTCCAATGTTTCGTAAACTTTTTGCTCTGGTATCGAGAAGCCAGCACGCTCTGCGTTTGTTGAGTCAGCAATAAGTATTAAGTTTTTACCTTCGCCAACTTTGCCAAAGTTTTTTTGTTCTTCGTCAGTTGGTATACCGTCATTATGCTCCAGCTTTAAGTCTCCACTTAAGACTACATTTCCGTATTTGGTCTCAATAACCATACCAGTTGAGTCGGGGATAGAGTGAGTTACTGGGAATGTTTTAATTTTTAGTTTACCAAGAGTTAATGGAACATTCGGTTTAAGAATATTAACATCATGCTTAACACCAACGAACTCCTCAGCGCGCTTCTTAATCATGATTGAAGTTAGTTCACCGGTATAGATAGGTGGATTGCCAATACGGTCAAGGATAAATGGGATACCTCCTATATGATCAAGGTGTCCGTGCGTTATAAGCAGGCCACGTATTTTATGTTTTCTATCTTCTAAGTATTTTGTATTAGGGAGAATATAGTCGATACCGGGCGCCTCTTCGTTAACAAATTGGAACCCAGCGTCTACAATAACGATATCTTCATCTGTCTCAACGATAGTCATGTTTCGCCCAACTTCTTCCACTCCTCCAAGTGGGATGATGCGTACACCATCTTTTATATCTGGAATTGATTCTTGTTTTTTATGGCGTGGGACTTGAGATTTCCGGTGTACCATCTTTTTACTGGTAGTTGCTTGTCTACGCACTACCTTTCCAGAAGAGCGTCGAGAGTTTGAAGACGTAGATTTTTTATGAGGTTTCTTGGAAGATCTTTTGTTAGTGGTGGAAGAAGCTGAAGACTCCCTATACGACCGTACGGGATGTTTACTAGTGTTACTTTTTGATGTTGATGATGTAGATTTTTTATATGGAGTCATTGTTTGTATGTGTTAGTTAGTTTTAATAATTCTATTGTAATTGATTTATGAATAGTGTTTGTTGTTAATAATTTTTTGATAGTTTTTATTTAGAAAATATATTCCAGACCTTATCTGTTCGTATGTACCATTCGTGCACATTAAGGAATCTGTCTCCTGAGGTGGTTACAGAACCAAGGTCGACTCCTTGTATGTACTCTGGAAGAACATAAATAAAGTCAGGTGAGTAAAGGAAAATTGCAGGTACGTCTTTTTTTACTTCTTTTTCAAATTTTAAATATGTTTCGTCTCGTAAGTCAGTATCAAGTAGGGTGCGACCTTTTTCTAGTAAGCTATCTGCAGTGATATTTGCATACAGTGCTATGTTAAGCCCAGGGTCGTTCCTTTGTGATGAATGCCAAAATGCAAATAGGTCAAGCTCGCGCCCTGTCACTTCTCCAAACAGCAGTGCGTCGTACTCCCTTGGGCGAATAATATTTTGGTTTAAATTTCCAGCTTCAAATATCTTAATATTTACTTTTGCGCCAATTTCTTCCCATGTAGCTTTAAGAATATTAGCTACAGCTTTAAGCTCAGGTACGTTTGATGTTGCGATTGAGAACTTCAGTTGCTCACCATCTTCAGATACACGTATTCCTAATTCCTCATCAATCTCCCATCCATTTCTCTCAAGAATATCTTTTGCTTCTTCTGTCCCATTTAAAGACTCTTCTTGTGATGATACATCACGCAGAGAAGTTGTAATACTTAAAGGAGGAATAGGTCCGCTGATTGGAGTAGCATACCCTTTAAATATATTTTCTACAAGTTTATTTTTGTCTACGGCTGTGTCCAAGGCTTTGCGAACTTCTATGTTTGAGAAGATTTGCGCTTTGTTTTGATTGAAAAAAACAGCAAAGATTCGTGGTAATGGTGCCTTCTCAACTCTCTCAGGGTTAATGTCCGCGATTGTTTCTGGGGAAATGCTGTTCATGGAGTCTATAGAATTTTTATTAAAAGCTGAGATAAGCTCTGATTCGTTTTTGTAAAAACGGATAATTATTTTATCAATAAAAGGTCTGTTCAGTGAGTAGTCTTTAAAAGCTTTTAATACGTAAGTCTCTGGTATTCCAGAAGAGTCTTTTTTTACACGATTTATCTTATAAGGTCCAGAGCCTATTGGGACAATGTTTTCTTCACTAAACTGGAACTGCTCTGAGTCTGTGTTAT